>Ga0210387_10000221_pt1 | contig 41784 bp, 37 predicted proteins | sample IncBWC7OmetaG_FD_160108 | JGI IMG/M metagenome (GOLD analysis project Ga0210387, IMG submission 160108) | Forest soil microbial communities from Barre Woods Harvard Forest LTER site, Petersham, Massachusetts, United States - Inc-BW-C-7-O ... | reverse complement strand
AAGCCTTAAGCGATATCCCAGCGATCAATCGTTTCTTGAGCTACTGCCGCATTCGGACAGTCCCTTCAAAGACCGTGATCATTCACGCCGGCGATCTGCCGGACATTTTGTACTACATCATTTCCGGCTCCGTCGAAGTCATGATCGAAGACGAAGACGGCAATGAAATGGTCCTCGCCTATTTGAACAAGGGCCAATTCTTCGGCGAAATGGGCCTGTTCTACGAGCAGCCGACACGCAGCGCGTGGGTCCGTACCCGTCAGCAATCCGAACTCGCCGAAATGACCTATCCGCGCTTTCGCCAGATCGCCGCTGAAAGTCCCGGCCTGATTTTTGAATTGGCAACCCAGTTGGCAACGCGACTGGATCGTACCAACCGCAAGCTCGGTGATCTTGCCTTCGTCGACGTTACCGGCCGCGTGGCGCACGCCATCATGGATTTGTGCGGTGAACCTGATGCGATGACGCATCCCGAAGGCATGCAAATCAAAGTCAGCCGGCAGGAGCTGTCGCGCCTGGTAGGTTGTTCCCGCGAGATGGCCGGACGCGTGCTCAAGGTGCTGGAGGAACAGGGACTGCTGCGCGCCACCGGGAAAACCATTGTGGTGTTCAATGCGCGGCCCAAGGTCAAGACGCGTCCGTTGATCGTGCCGGTAAAAGCGGGTGCGAACGTGGGCGGGGCCAAGCCCGCGCGTGCCGAGCAGCCGGACGATGACGACGATGAGGATGACGAGGACGAGGACGAATAAGCGCCAGGGTCCCCGCCCTGGGGACCGTCAGGCTAATTTCCGCCCATTTCGATCTGCGCGCGCATAGCCTTGATGGTGCGCGCGTAATCCGCGCTGCCAAAAATAGCTGACCCTGCGACGAAAGTATCGGCGCCTGCGCGGGCTATGCTCGCGGCATTCTCGACCTTCACGCCGCCGTCGATTTCCAGGCGAATGTCGCGCCCTGCGGCTTTGATTCGCGCGCGCGCTTCGCCCAGTTTGGGCAGGACTTCCGGAATGAATTCCTGCCCGCCGAATCCGGGATTCACCGACATCAATAAAATAACGTCGATCTTGTCGATCACGTAATCCAGCCAGTTTAAAGAAGTCGCCGGATTGAACACCAATCCCGGCCTGCAGCCCGAATGGCGGATGAGCTGAATGGTGCGATCCACATGCTGCGTGGCTTCCGGATGAAAGCTGATGTTGGTCGCGCCGGCCTTCGCGAAATCCAGCACCAGAGGATCGACGGGCGACACCATGAGATGCACGTCGATGGGCGCCTTCACTCCAGCCTTGCGCAACGCCTGGCAGACCACAGGTCCGACGGTCAGGTTCGGCACGTAGTGATTGTCCATCACATCGAAGTGGATCCAATCCGCTCCGGCGGCCAGCACTGAATTGACCTCTTCGCCGAGCCGCGCGAAGTCGGCGGAAAGAATCGACGGCGCAATGATGCTGCCCATCAACGCATGCCTCGCGCCGCGCGTATGACTTCGTAGGCTTCCTGGATCCGTTGAGTTTTTTCTTTTGCCATTTGCGCCATCGACTCCGGCAGACCGTTGGCCACGAGCTTGTCAGGGTGGTGCCGGCTCATCTGGCGCCGATACGCCTTGACCAGCTCCGGGTTGCTGATGCTAGCGTCGACCTCGAGCTCTGCATAGCATTCTGCCAAGTTATTTGATCGGGCGCGCGACCCGTTGTGCCGTGCGCGCAGCGAGGCCTCCATATTCGCGAACTCGAGTTCCGAAAGCCCGAGCCGCGCTGCTATCCCCGCAAGTATCCTGCGGGCCGGGGGCGAAATGCCGTTGCCGGCAAGCGCTGCACGCAGTTGCAGATCCACGAATGCGCGCAGCAAATCGTAGCGCAACCCGCAGGTCTCGCGCAGCCGCTCGACGCTGATCTGGGCGTCGTAGCCGGCCGACTTGCCGGTTGTGAAGCAGGCAATGGCGGCGGCAACATCGGCCGGCCCCAAATTGAACTCCTGCATCACCCGCCGCGCCGCATCGATCTCAGCCTCGGATACACGCCCGTCGGATTTGGCGACATAGCCCATGATTTCAAAGGTGGTGCGAAAGAATTCGCTGGAGATCGAGGCCGCTGCGTTGGAGGCCCCGGCCCGAACGCCCGCCTTTGGATCGAGCATGTAGCCAATGATGGCGCCGGCCACCGCTCCCCAGGCGCTCCGGGTGAGCAGAAAACCAATCATTGCCCCAAATAAAATGCCATTCCAACTCATTCGCGTTGACCTACACGCCGTGTCCCGCCACAATCGCCGACCTTCAATGGTAGCAGTCGCGAGCGCTTGCACATGGAACAGGTTTCGCATTCGGCACCGCTTTTTGAGTCGCGCTTGCGCAGTCTCAAAAAAATACACCAGGGAAAAGTGCGCGATATTTACGATGTGGACGATCAGCACTTGCTCATCGTCGCCACGGATCGGCTGTCGGCGTTCGACGTTGTGTTGCCTGATCCGATTCCCTTCAAAGGCCAGGTTTTGACCCAGATCTCGCTGTTCTGGTTTGGAAAGACCGCTCACATCGCGCCCAATCATCTGTCGGACCTGCGCGTCGAGGACGTCGTCAGCGACGCGCAGGAACGCGCGCAGCTCAAGGGCCGCGCCATGGTGGTGAAGAAGCTCAATGCCTTGCCGCTCGAAGCGGTGGTGCGGGGTTATCTCATCGGCTCAGGCTACAAGGACTACAAGGCGCACGGCTCGATCTGCGGCATTCCCCTGCCCGCCGGGCTCGTCATGGCGGCGCGCCTGCCTGAACCGCTGTTCACGCCCGCCTCAAAAGCGCCGGCAGGCGCCCACGACGAGAACATCGATTTCGACGCCATCGTAAAGCTGGTGGGCGCGGAATGCGCCAAAGAAATTCGCCGCGTCGCGCTCGAGGTTTATCGATTCGCCGCCGAACACGCGCGCTCGCGCAACATCATCATCGCCGACACCAAATTTGAATTTGGCGTCGATAAGGCCGGCAAGCTCTTTCTCATCGATGAAGTATTGACGCCGGATTCATCGCGCTTCTGGCCGATGACTTCCTACAAGCCCGGCATCAGTCCACCGAGCTTCGACAAGCAATTCGTGCGTGATTACCTGGAATCCTTGCACTGGAACAAGAAGCCGCCCGCGCCGCATCTGCCGCCGGAGATTTTGGCGCGCACCAGCGATAACTACCGCGAGGCGCTCAAGCTGCTGACGGCGTAAGCCGCAGCTTCGTTCTTGCCTTACCCCTTGCGTCGTGTAAGGTTCCTACATGTACAAGTGGTTCGAGACCATCGAAGATGGCCTGTTCACCGGATCGCGCAGCATGCCTCCGCCTTGGGGTCCCGTGCTGCGGGTGGCGCGCTATCCTGCTGCGTTGCTACGCGACTGGCTGCGCGGCGAGATCACCGTGCGGGCAATGAGCCTCGCCTACACCACGCTGCTGTCGATCGTGCCTCTTCTGGTGTTCAGTTTCGCCATCCTAAAAAGTCTCGGCGCACGCGGCGATTTGAAATTCATTATTTCGCAATTCTTCGCGCCGATGGGCGGCGCCGCGGATCAGTTGACGGAAAGCGTATTGCAGTTCGTCCGCAATATGCGCAGCGATCTCTTGGGCGCCATCGGCCTGATCTTCCTGGTCTACACCGTCATCACGACGATTCAAAAGGTGGAAACGAGCTTTAATTTCCTATGGCGCGTCGATCGGCCGCGCAGTTTCTTGCGGCGCTTCACCGAATACCTGGCGGTGATGATATTGGGGCCCATCCTGCTCGCCGTGGCGCTGGGCCTCCTGGCAAGCGCTGAACGCAGCCCTTTTGCACTGTGGGTCGACGGCATCGCGCCGTTGGCCTGGACCTTGAGCGCCGTCGGCAAAATTCTGCCGTACGTCATCGTCACCATCATATTTACCTTCATGTATGTCTTCATCCCAAACACCAAGGTGCAACTACGGGCGGCGCTGATCGGCGGCATTACATCAGGCATCGTGTGGGCGCTGGTGGGCAAGGTGTTTACGGCGTTCATCGTTTACGCATCCTCACTGGTGGCGATCTACACCGGGTTCGCCATCGTGCTGACCACGCTCATCTGGGTTTACTTGAGTTGGTTGATCTTGCTCATCGGTGCGCAGCTCGCCTTCTACCTGCAATTTCCGCAATATCTGCGCCACGGACAGGAAGCCTTCGAACTCACCGGCCGGGATCGCGAGCAGGTGGCGCTGTCGATCATGTACCTGGTCGGCCGCGATTATTCGGCCGGCAAGAGCTCCTGGTCTGCGCACGCGCTGGCCGCGGAACTCGACATTCCCAGCATCGCCTTGGCTCCCGTACTGCATTGCCTGGAACAAAATGGCCTGCTCTTGGCGACAGAACGTGAGCAATTCGTTCCGGGTCGCGACATTACGAAGATTCGCCTTGCGGAAATCTTTGAAGTCGTTCGGGCGCTGCACAGCGGCCGCCTGGCCATTGCCATTCACAGCGTCGGTCCCGCGGTCGCGCTCTTGAACGAAGTGGAAGGTTCGATGGAAGAACCCCTGAAAGGCCGCACCCTCAAGGATTTTATCGAGACGAAGTTCTAGGAGCCTGTCCGGGTTTTTCCCAGCCCTCCTAGTCACTCTCCCGCGATGGTCATTTCCTGCAGCAATATCGAGCCGACGCGCACGCCGCCGCGAGCATCGATGTCATCGCCCGCAGCCGACACCCCTTCGAACATCGATTTTAAGTTTCCGGCAATCGTGATTTCCGCCACAGGGAATTGGATCGCGCCATTCTCGACCCAGAACCCCGCCGCACCGCGCGAGTAGTCGCCCGTCACGGTGTTCACGCCCTGTCCCATCAATTCGGTCAGCAGCAATCCGGTTCCGAGGCGTGCCAGCAACGCAGGAATGCCGCCGGCCAGGGTCGGCGCCACCAGCAGATTGTGCGCACCGCCGGCGTTGCCGGTGGTCTGCAGTCCCAGCTTGCGGGCCGAATAGCTCGACAAAATATAGCCGGTCAGCACCCCGTCGGCGATCAGTTCGCGGTCATGCGTCGCAACCCCCTCATCATCAAAGGGTGCGCTGCCCATCGCTTTCGGTATGTGCGGCCGCTCTGAAATGGAGAAGCCCGCGGGGAATATTTGCTGGCCGACAGAATTCAGCAGGAATGATGCCTGCCGGTATTGGCTGCTGCCGCGGATAGCCGCGATGAAATGCCCGATCAGGCCGCGGGCCAGTTCCGGCACGAACAGCACCGGCGCGCGGCGGGTGCTGATTTTCCGCGGTCCAAGCCGGGCAATGGTGCGCCGCGCGCTTTCCCGGCCCACCGATTCCGCGTCCTGGAGCTCGTGCCAATCGCGTGAAGTCGTATACCAATAGTCGCGCTGCATGTCCTCCCCTGTTCCGGCCAGGACAACGCAGCTCAGGGTGTGCGAGGTGGTGGGATAGCCGCCGACGAACCCATGCGTGTTTCCATAGACATGCAGTCCTTGGTGAGTGCCGACCGACGCACCCTCGGAATTGTTGATGCGCGAGTCGAAGGCCAGCGCCGCAGCTTCGCAGGATTTGGCGATCTCAATGGCGCGGTCGGCGCTGACATTCCAGGGATGCGAAAGATCGAGATTCGGCGGCGAGCGCGCCATGAGCGCGGCATCGGCCAGACCCGCGCTCTCATCCTCCGCGGTAAAGCGGGCGATGCTGCAGGCCTTGGCGACCGTCGCACGCACGGCGTCCATCGAAAAATCGGCGGTGCTGGCTGAGCCCTTGCGCTGCCCGAAATACACCGTTACCCCCATGCTGCGGTCGCGTTGGTGTTCCAGGGTCTCCACCTCGCCCAACCGGACGCTGACCGACAGGCCCGTATCCTGGCTGACAGCCGCTTCCGCCTGGGTGGCCCCACGCGACCTGGCTTCCTCGAGCGCGCGCTCGATAATCGACTCCAGGTCCGTTTGGGTGAGTCGTGCGGGGGTATGGGTCGCGGCCATCGTATCTCCAACCTTCAGGCTACAGGGAATCCGAAGGATGATTCTACCGGCCCGAGTGATAGCATGGGGAATATGAGCAGCGAGAATGAAGGCCAGGATTCCGGGGAATCCGAGGAGCAGCGGTTAAGCAAGAGCGCCCGCAAGCGGGAAGCGGCGTCTTTGCAGGAGCTGGGCGTGAAATTGTCCGCCCTGCCGGATCAAGAAATCAAGGCCTTGGACCTGCCGGAAAATCTGTTTGTCGCGTTGCGCGATCTGCGGCGCCTGCCTTCGCACGGCGCGCAAGTGCGACAGCGACAGTACATCGGCAAATTGATGCGCAACATCGATCCGGAACCAGTGCTCGCGAAAATGGCCGAGCGCAAGCAGCGCCATGATCAGGAAATTCGCCATTTCCAGCAGATCGAGCGGTGGCGAGATCGCTTGCTCTCGGAACCCGCGGAGGCCATGAGTGAATTGCTCGCGGAATATCCCAATGCGGATCGTGCCGCCTTGACAAGATTGCTCGATAAGGCCGAAAAAGAGCGCGCGGAACAGCGTTCGCCGGTGGGCGCTCGCGAACTTTTTGCGTTTCTGCGCCAGTTGCTTGGATAGATTGGTAAACTTGCCGCGATGAAAGCTCTGGTCGGAGTCATTATGGGGTCGTCTTCCGACTGGGAAACGATGCAGGCTGCGGCCGACACCTTGACCCGCTTGAACATTACGCACGAGGTTCGCGTGATCTCGGCGCATCGCACGCCCGATCTCTTGTTCGAGTATGCGGCTTCCGCGCGCGAGCGGGGCCTGAAGGCCATCATTGCCGGTGCCGGCGGCGCGGCGCACCTGCCGGGAATGACGGCGGCCAAGACCTCGATTCCGGTGCTCGGGGTTCCGATTCAATCGAAAGCATTGAATGGTATTGACTCCTTTCTTTCAATCGCTCAAATGCCCAGCGGCATTCCTGTCGCAACTTTTGCCATCGGCGTCGCCGGCGCGACCAACGCGGCGTTATTCGCGGCCGCGATGCTCGCGAACGAAGACACCGGCATCCGCAACGCCTTGGATGAATTTCGCCGGGCGCAAACCGCGGCGGTGATCGCCAAGCCGGATCCACGCCGCTCTTGAAATTGACGCACGTCGGTATCGTGGGAGCCGGCCAGTTGGGGCGCATGCTGGCGCTGGCCGGATACCCCCTCGGAGTGCGCTGCCTGTTTCTCGACAGCACCGCCGACAGCCCCGGCGCGCAAGTCGCGCCCAGCCTCATCGGTGATTTGCAGGACGCAGCACTGCTCGCCGAATTGGCTACGCGCAGCGACGTGGTCACGTTTGATTGGGAGAACATCGCGGGCAGCGCGCTCAAACCTCTCGAGAAGATCACGAAAGTTCGCCCGCCGCGCGCGGCGCTCGAGATATCGCAAGATCGCCTCGCTGAAAAAGCGCTGTTCGCACGCCTCAAAATCCCGGTCGCCGCACATTGCGCCATCGACAGCCGCGAGGAGCTGATCCAGGCAACCCAGAAGATCGGGCTTCCCGGCGTTTTGAAAACACGGCGCCTGGGTTATGACGGCAAAGGGCAGTACGTGCTGCGCGAGGCGCAGGATGTCGATGCGGCTTGGGCTGCCATCGGCGCCGCGGGCCTGATCTACGAAAAATTTCAAGACTTTTCCCGCGAGCTGTCGCTGGTGGGCGTGCGCTCGGCGCGCGGACAGGCAGTGTTTTATCCGTTGTCCTGCAATACGCATGGCGGCGGCATCCTGAGGCACAGCATTGCGCCATTTACGAATGCGCGGTTGGAGCGCAGCGCCCGGCTATACATGAAACGCGTGATGCAAGCGCTCGATTACATCGGCGTGTTAACCCTCGAGTTTTTCGTGGTGCGAGGATCGTTGATCGCCAATGAGATGGCGCCTCGGGTGCACAACTCGGGCCACTGGACCATTGAGGGGTGCGTCACCAGTCAGTTTGAGAATCACCTGCGAGCCGTCTGCGATATGCCCCTCGGCAGCACGCGCGCCCTGGGACACACGGCCATGATCAACTTTTTGGGCGTGATGCCGGATCGCGAACGCCTGCTGGCGATCGACGGATTGGCGTATCACGACTACGGTAAAACACCGCGCCCGGGCCGCAAATTGGGCCATTGCACGATTCTTAAGCGCCTGCCAAAGGAGCGCAATATGGCGCTCTCGAATGCACTAAAATTGATCAAATGGGCCTAAACTTAAGCCGTTTGAACAGCCTGTTGAGGCGTTAAATTGACGAGCAACATGTATTTAGAACTATTCAAATTGCATGAGTTGCCGTTCCGCCTGAGCCCGGACCCGCAATTTTTGTATTTGAGCAAACAGCATGCGCGCGCTAAGGCGTACATGGAATCGACCATCTGGTTCACCGACGGTTTCGTCGTGATCACCGGCGAAATCGGCGCCGGCAAAACCACCTTGATCGAGACATTTTTGCGCGAGCTGCAAGGCGACACGATCGTGGCGCAAATCAACCAAACGCAATTGTCCCCCACCGCGTTTCTGCAGAGCGTCCTCGTGCAGTTCGGCTTCTCGCCGTTCAACATGAAAAAACCGGAAGTGCTGTCGACGTTGAATCAATTTTTGACGGAACAGTACAGCAACGGACGCAAGGTGTTGCTCATCATCGATGAGGCGCAGAATTTGAGCAACCGCGTGCTCGAGGAAGTGCGCATGTTGTCGGGCGTGGAGACCACCAAGGAAAAGGTGCTGCGCATCATCCTCGCCGGACAGCCGGAGCTGAACGACAAGCTTAACTCTCAAGAACTGATTCAGCTCACGCAACGCGTGCGCCTGCGTTTTCATCTGACCGCCCTGACCAAGGCGGAGACCAACGCCTACATCGACCATCGTCTCGAGGTGGCAGGGTCGCAGGGCCGGCGCATATTCGCCGACGATACCTACGCCACGATTTACAAATACACGGGCGGCGTGCCCCGCTTGATCAACACGCTGTGCGACACCTGCCTGATGGCCGCATTCGGCAAGGACAAAGACACCGTCAGCATGGAGGAACTCAACGCCGCGATAGGTGAATTGCAGTGGGTCGAGTTCGCCGCCGGCACCAATCGCATGAAGGTGCCGAACATGGAACACCTACTCCACTCGCACGCCGATTCCAGCCAGGTAGTCGGGCGGATCCTGCTCGCCTGCGAAGGTAAGACCGTCGGTGAGCGCGAACTGAAGCCGGGGCGGCTGGTGATCGGCCGCACATCGGATAATGATTTGCAGATCGACAGCAAGTTCATCAGCAGGCATCACTGCCAAATCGTGACGCAGCAAGACTCATGCCTGATCGAGGATCTCAACAGCACCAACGGTATCTTCGTGCAGTCGAAACGCGTGCGGCGCCATAACTTGAATGACGGTGATGTGGTGCAGGTGGGTCAGCACGAAATCATGTACATCGATGAGCGCACGCCGCGGGTGCGAAACGCCATGGACCTTGTCGACACCGGCGTGGTGGCCGGCGTCGCTGAAAATCCCAAGATTAGCTAGCAGCTCGGCACTGTGAGATTGAGCGGCACGGATTGCCCCAGGGGGACGGGGGACTAGTTGTTTAGGTTCGACGGCAGGTCGATCGTCTCGCCGGTGTATTCGCGGCTCAATTCGCGGCAGTCCCGGCGCCGCAAAAACAGCGTGAGCGCGGCGGTCTCCGTGAATACGCCGATCAGAAAGGCTGCCTTGCCGGCAAATCCCGGCGGATTGATGTAGAACAGGAAGATTGCGGCCGCACCGATCAGCATGTAAATCAGCGGCAAGCCTTCGTAAACAGGACGAGCAAGGCGCATGGGTGAATCCCTCCCCTGGGCGCCATACTAATGCGGATGCCCCGAGGACACCCCACCTATTTGACTTAAGTCCTGACTTTCAGCCGACGCCTACCCTCCTGGGTAAGCTCTTCCTACGCAGTTTTCTAGTCCTTTCCGACTAGCTTTTCCGCAAGGCGCGACAGCCACGAGTTGCGCCAGCCTTCGACATGCAATCGATCGCTCTTCGGCTTGCTGCGCTTTGCTTCGGACAACAGATCCTGGGGGATCTTGAACGTGCCCGTCATTGTATTGTCGGCCATGGAAACTCCGTCGTGTGTTGACGGGGTGCAGACTACCGAGTCCGACGTTGAGGCTGATGAGACTTGGCGCACGCTCCGCTGGATTCGCACGCGTGAGCCTCTCGCCGCGTCGCACAGCAGCGACGCATTCATAGCTTTCCAGGTTATGACAGGGCGTTATGTCAGTGCCTCGGCACTGTGAGTTTGAGCGGCTCACATGGCTTAGCGGGCGCTCAATCTCGCAAGTGCGTCGGCGTGTGATGTCGATCGGCGTCGCTCTTGTCAGGGAGGCTAAGACAGAGTCAAGGCACTGTTGCCTTTTCGTGCCTTGACTCTGTCTTAGCCTCCCGGCCAGCGCTACGCCGATCAAAATCACCGCGCCGAGGTCCCCTGCAGGCGCGTCGCTTCGAACTCATCCCCCGGCTGCCAATTCACCGTGCCCTTCCCCAACATGGCTTGCCACCCCAGGGCAAAACCGAACTTGGCCATCGCCGCATCGCTCGTGAAATCCATTGATGGCAGGAATTCATCGCTTGGTCGATGGTAGTGCTTTGCCGTGTATTCCTCGTGCTGCGCCTTGCCCCACTCTGGAGTGTGCCCCGCGAATTTGACGCCGGTGTTGATCGAGAATGCCGGAACACCGGCTCGCGCCATGCTGAAATGATCGGAACGATAGTAATGCCCGGCACCCGGTTCGGCATCCGCTTGAATCTCGAACCCAAAAGCGGCCGCGGTCTTTTCAACCGTCGGATAAAAAGACGTGCGCTCCGCCCCCGTCACATTGACCGATTGCGGCATGCCCATCGGCAAGATGGCGTCGTAGTTCAGGTCCAGCGCGATTTTGGCCGCCGGAATGGGCAGATGTTTGCCGAGATAATCCGAGCCCAGCAGCCCCTTCTCCTCCGCGGTCACAGCGGCAAACAGCACCGGTGAGGGCGGCCGCGCCGCCGAAGTGGTGAAGGCGTGCGCCATTTCGAGCAGAATCCCGCACCCCGTGCCGTTATCGACCGCACCATTGTAGATATTGTCGCCGCTCAATGTTGGATCGATGCCCAGGTGGTCGTAATGCGCCGAATACGCCACCGCTTGTCCACCGTTTAGGCGCCCGGGCAACAGACCCAGAACATTGTAGGACACGAATTTTCGGACCTTGCTCTCGATATGCGCCTTGAAGCGCACCGGCAATTCCTTGGCCTGAAATTGCCGCGTGCCCGCCGCCGCGATCATCTCGTCCAAATTGAGGTTGGCCGCGCTCATTAACTTTCTCGCGACCTCGAGCTGGATCCACGCCGCAGCCTTGAGCTTGGGGTCTTTGTCATTGCCCAGAGCCACCTGCTCCGCGCTCCAGGAATTACGCACCACGTCCCATCCGTAGCTCGCCATATCGGTGCGGTGGATGATCAGTGCGCCGACCGCTCCCTTGCGCGCGGCTTCCTCGAACTTGTAGGTCCAGCGGCCGTAATAGGTCAGCGCCTCGCCATTGAAGAATTTAGCATCCTTCGACGGCGGCTCATTCACCAACACGAGCACCACCTTGCCCTTGACGTCCACGCCGTTGAAGTCGTCCCACTTGTACTCTGGGGCTTCGATACCGTATCCCACGAAGACGATGGGCGCATCGATATCGGCGCTCTCGGTCTGCGTTTGGTTGCCGGCCACGTAGTCCTCACCCAGCTTCAAATCCATCGCAGCGCCGTGCGCCGGCGTTAAGGACGCGGTGCTGCCCGGCAGGGTGTGCACGCCCACGAAATCAACTCTCTGCAAATAGGTGCCGTTGTCGCCGGCGGGCCTCAAACCGTACAGCGCGAATTGCGCGGCAATGTAGTTCGCCGCAAGATCCCCGCCGCGCGTGCCGGGTCCGCGTCCTTCGAGCAGATCATTGGCGAGGAATTGGACGTGCGCGGCGATGCGGTGCGGATCGATCCCTTGCATCGAGGTCATGACATCGTTCGGTAGTCCCAGCTGCGACGCCGTCTCGGCAGCCTGCGCACCCGACCACAAGCACAGACCGAAAACCAGCGCAGCCGGTCGGTAAAATTTCATCGCGTCAGCCCCCGAGCAAAATTTGATTGAACCGCCGCGGCGAGCCCGGCCGCGAGGTGTTTATTTTAGCCAGTACCACCGACCGTGAGCGCATCGATGCGCAGGGTGGGCTGGCCGACTCCGACGGGAACCGATTGTCCTTCCTTGCCGCAGGTGCCGACGCCGCCGTCGAGCTTCAGGTCATTGCCCACCATGCTGACCCGCGTCAGCACATCGGGCCCGTTGCCGATGAGGGTTGCGCCCTTGACGGGCGCTCCGATCTTGCCGTTCTCGATCAAGTAGGCCTCACTCGCGGAAAACACAAACTTGCCCGAGGTAATATCGACCTGGCCGCCGCCGAAATTGACCGCGTACAGGCCCTTGTCCACCGATGCGATGATCTCTTCGGGCGCACGCGAACCGGCGCGCATGTAGGTATTGGTCATGCGCGGCAAGGTCATGTGCGCGAAGGATTCGCGCCGGCCGTTGCCCGTGGGCGCCATGCCCATGAGCTTGGCGTTCATCTTGTCTTGAATGTAGCCGCGCAAGATGCCGTTCTCGATGAGCGTTGTGCATTGCGTCGGCGTACCTTCATCGTCGACGTTCAAGGAGCCGCGCCGCCGATCGAGCGTGCCGTCATCGACCACAGTCACATCGTCGGCCCCGACTTTCTGGCCGATCCGATTCGAGAATGCCGAGGTGCCCTTGCGGTTGAAGTCGCCTTCCAATCCATGGCCGATTGCCTCGTGCAGCAATATGCCCGGCCAGCCCGGGCCCAGCACGACCGTCATGGAACCCGCGGGGGCGGCCACGGCCTCCAGATTCACCAGCGCCTGGCGCACCGCTTCGCGGCCGTGTTCGAATGGGCCGTCGCCTTGCAGAAGCTCATCGAGACCGAAGCGGCCGCCGCCGCCGCTATAACCCTGCTCGCGCCGGCCGTTCTGTTCCACGATGACCGACACGTTCATGCGCACCAAGGGACGCACATCTGCCGTCAGCGTGCCGTCGCTCGAGGCAATCAGCACGATCTCATGCACCGCGGCCAGAGAAGCCATGACCTGCTTGACGCGCGGATCGAGACGGCGGGTATCGGCATCGATTCGCATCAGCCAGGCGACTTTGTCCTCGTCCTTGATGGCATCGAGGGGATCGACGGGCAAATAGAGCCGGTGCGTCAAGGGCCGATGCCAGGCTTTCACTGCATTCTTTCCGCCGCTGCGTGCAATCGCGCGCGCCGCATCCGATGCCTCGATCAAGGCCGGCAACAACACCTCGTCCGTGTATGCAAAACCGGTTTTCTCGCCGCTGATGGCGCGCACGCCGACGCCTTGTTCGATGCTGTGCGCGCCTTCCTTGACGATGCCATCTTCGAGGGACCAGGACTCCTCGCGCGTCAAGGCGAAATAAAGATCCGCGTAGTCCACGCCGCGGCTCATGACCGTGTCGAGCACCTGGCTCAGGCGCCGCTCATCGAGACCGGATGGCGCCAGGATCATTTTCTCGGCCACTGCGAAGCTCGGCGGAATCAGTTCGGCGCTGCGCGCGTTCATGTCAGAACCGCGGTGGCGCCCGCCATTCCCAGCTGGCGATTGTCCAAAGCCGGGAAACGCGCTCGCGCTTCCGCCTGGCTGGCAAGATCGATGTCTGCTGTGATCACTCCGGTACCCTTTGCCAGGCGCGACAGCACTTGGCCCCAATAGTCCACGATCAGCGAATCGCCGTATGTCTCGCGGCCGCTGGTATGCAGCCCGGCCTGAGCCGGCGCAACGACATAGCACAAATTCTCAATGGCCCGCGCGCGCAGCAAGGTCTCCCAGTGCGCGCGCCCGGTCGGCACCGTAAAGGCCGCGGGCATCGCCAACCATTCCGCGCCTTGCGATACCAACTCGCGGTAAAGCTCGGGAAAGCGCATGTCATAGCACACCGACAGGCCGAGTTTGCCGACCGGCGTGTCGGCAATCACCGGCTTGCGGCCGGGAAGCACATGCGTGGATTCTCGATACTGCTCATCGCGGCCCGGAATGGTGACATCGAACAGGTGAATCTTGTCATAGCGCGCCACCCGCTTTCCGGCGGCATCGATCAACAGAGAGGCGTTTGCCACGCGCTTGCTGTCCGTGGTGCGGATTACGATCGTGCCGCCCAGAATCCACATGTTGAGGTGCCGCGCGGTATCTCTCAAGAATGTTTGGACCGTGCCGTTGCCGTCTGCTTCCGCGACTTCCAGCTTGTCCGCGTCCTTGAGGCCGATGAAGGAAAAGTTCTCCGGCAGACAGGCGATCAGCGCTCCGGCTTCCTTGGCCTCGCGCAGCAGCGCGCCGGCCGCGGCCAGATTTTCAGCCACCACATGGCTCGAGGTCATTTGTATTGCGGCGACTTTGCCCATCTATTTCGGTGCCTCGGCAGTCGCAGCGGCTGCGTCTGCACTCTTGATACGTTCGACGGTCGGATTGTCCCAACTGCCGGTAATACGATAATACCCTCGCGCCAGGCCTTTCAGCGGCTGTTTGAACACCTGCGTGAATAACAGTGCGGCCGCGCCGCATACCGGCCCGCATACCAGCGTGCTCGCGACCGGTATGGACAGCGAATTGCCAACGCTGCCCGTTACTACTGCAGTTTGGTCGTAATCCTTGTTTTTCAAGCCAACCCGGCCAATTAGCCCGATTTCGGCCGCAGGGCCCTTCAGCAGCACGTTTTCGGTGTAGGCATTGCCGTCGCGCAAATCGAAATCGCCGTGGACGCTGTCGAATGCCAGGCCCTTGTCGGTCAGGTCGCTGAAATCGAGCGACAGCCGTCGGGGCAGCGCGGCAATGCTCGCCAGCCCCAACACCCGGCCGGCGCCGGGCTTGAGGCCGATGACCTGGCCCTTCTCCATCGACAACTGGACGTGACCTACGGTTTGGGCGAGAGCGGCAGTCGTCGGTGCTCCCAGCCAGGTTAGGTCAAATTCCATTTTGCCGTTCCTTGCTTGAATCACATCGGCGTATCCCAAATCCTTCAATGTGCCCTGCACATCGGTGCTGGTTAGAGTGCCCTTGATGCGGCTGACGCCGGCGTCCTTGGCGCGCCATTCGCCCTGCGCGCTGATGCTGAAAGTCGGCGCCGTAACGCTCAAGGCTTTGAGGGCGACGCCCTCCTCCTGCTTCGCAAGCGTCGCGGTCACATCGCCGAATTGCCGTTCGCCCCAGATCAGTTCTTTGGCATGAAAATAAACGGCTGGAATGCCACGCGGGTCGGCATCCGGCGGTATGTTCGCGGCGCCCCCGCCCGCGGTAGCATCGGCAGCGTCCGCAACGTCGAAATGCAAGCGGTCAAACTGCAGGCTCCAGCCTTCGGGTGAATTCTCGACGCTGGGAATCGTGATCACACCGCTCACGTTGGGACCGCCGACGTTGATGCGCCAACTGCGCTCGGTGACCAAGAGATCGAGCGACACATCGCGAAACGCCAGGCCTAGGTAGTCCAATTCCGCCACATTGAGTTTGGCGTTGCGCATGTAGTACGACAGCGGCTTGGCATCCTTGGGAGCGGCGCTCAAGCTCAGCCAGCCGCCCAGATCCAGGCGCTGCACCGCGCCGCCGATGTTCAAAATCTGCGCCTCGCCGCCGCCGGATTCGCTGCCGCCGAAACTCATTGACGCATGCGCGAGGCGCAACCCCTTGGGATCCGGCTCCAATGCGTAGGAGCTGCTGACCAAGGAGCCGAGCGCGAAACTGCCTTGCGGACTTCCTGATTCAGGCCATTGGATCTCGAGCCACGAGGGCAGCGGCGTGGCGGCGTCTTTGTCCAATGGCGCCGGCAGCTTCATGTCGAATCCCACCAGCGTGCTGCTGATCCGCAAGGAGCGCTCTCGCGCCGGCTCGGGTGTAATTTTGAGCACGGCGCGCCAATCGGTCTGGCCGCTGATGGACATCGACTCAGGCATTGACAGCGCCGCGCGCACGGCATCCGCCGTCGCGGTGCCGCGGAATTCAAGCTGCGTGCGCGTAACGGGCTTGTTGCGCGGCGTACGTGCCTGCATTTGGAAACTGCCGCCTAAAAATTGGCCATGAATATCGGCACGGGCGACCTGGCCGCCGTCGATATCGAAATCACCTGCGACATCAGTGGCCATCAGCGTAGAGCCGACCCTGTTGACCCTGGCGGCGTCCAGGCGTCCATGTATCAGAACTTGCCGATGCACGAAATCCTTGAACGGCAAAAATAGGTCCACGGACGCCCTTAGCGGACCGCTTGCCTCGACGTTCGAAAACGCATGTTCGGCGATCGCATCGAGCGGCGACGCTCGCAAAAATACGAGTGCGTTCGCCGCATCACCGCTCGCGCCGGCGTGGATTTTGAGCTCGCCGCTATCAAAGTCCGGGAAGTGCGCTTCGCCGGATTCCAGCAGCAGATCGCCGATGTGCGCGCTCAATAAGCGCGCGCTCATGCCTTGATTGCGAAACTCCGCGGCCACCGCGAGATTTTCCGCCGGCGCCCATCCCTCACTGTAGTTTAAGGTCATGCCTTCGATCGTGGCGCGGGCTAGAAATATGCCGCCTCCCTCACGAAACGGAAACTTCCGCACCGGACCCTGAAACAACAGGGATGCCCGCAAATGCCCGGCCAAGAACGCTTGATTGAGCCACGCGAGCGCTCCGGGTCCGATCAGACCGTTCGGCAAATAGTTCCGCGCGTTGGCTGCGTTGCCGTTTTGAATGCTGCCGACCAGGGTCAGCACGGGCGAGGAATTGTCGGCGGGCTGGTGCCAGGCGATTTGTCCGCGGATTTCGGCATCGTGGGTCTTGATCTCCCAATCGGGCGAGGCTATCAGGAGCTCCTCAGCGGTTCGCTTCCAGTAGATATTCGCCTTGAGGCGCTCCAATTCCACGGACCGCGGAAATTGCGCCGGCCAGTGAAATACGCCGAGACTGGTATCGATGGTGACCTGTCCGCCGCGCTCGTTGCCCGCGATCGAACCGGCAATGCCGCGCACTCCCGGCACACCGTTTACCGAGGCAAGTCCAGCATGCTGAAATTTAGCCTGCACGTGCATTCGCCACGGTTCATCGTGCTGCGCCCGCTCGAAGGCGATCTCGACGTCAGTCCATTCTCCGCTCGGTGCTGCCTCGCGCAGCCGCTCGCGCAGATCCTTCTGCGGCAGAAGCCCGGTCAGCGGCAGCAATGATTCGGCGCGCAGATAGTTGGCGCGAAAGTGCACGTTCTTGAGGCCGCCCTGTGTCTCCTGCCAGCCGACATCGAATGCCGATTCCGGCTCGCGCCGCGCCACCCGCACGCGCTGGCCACTGAGGCTCCATTGATCGCCGGCGTGAGTCAGGGTCAAGGCCCCGCTCATTTGATCGAACTTCGCGACCGGTCCCTCCGGCAGCAGCATCACCACGTTGGTTGCGCCGAAATCGACATCGGCGTGCGAAACGGTCGCACCTCGGCCGAGCGCGGCAATATCGAAGGCGCCGCTGCCGGAGTCCAGGTTGCTCAGGGTTTGCGGCAGAAATTTGTGCCATCCCGGAAACGAAATGTCGCGCGCTTTCGCCAGCGCATCCCATGCCAGACTCTGCACATCGCCGCCGCCGCGCGCATGCCCCTCGAAGCTCACGGTGCCGCCGAGCGCGGGCGGCAGCTGGGCGCTGAAGGTGAGCGCCAGCTCGCCCGCGTCGCGCCGTACATCGATATTGACGCCCTGCAAGGTCAACTGCGGCAGCTGCGCGTTCCAATTTTCCATGCTGAGCACTGCATGCCGGATGACCAGCGTTCCGGCCGGCAGGTCGCTCAAGCGCAGCGAACCCAATGACGAGTCCTCGCCTCCGAGTTCAATTTCCGAGGCGATCGCAAAGCGGGTCGGACCCAGGCGCACCACAGCGATGTTCGGCGATTCCACTTCGATGCGGCCCGCCAGCAATTTGCCGCTGCGGATCAGCTGCCAAATATCCGCGGCGACGCGGCCGCCGGCGGCGCGCGCCAGCACGCGCTGATCGTCCTTCGAACGCAGCTCCAACTGTTCGAAGTAGAGCTCCGGGCCGTACCAGCGAAATGCGGGCGAGACATGTGCGAAGGCAACGTGGAAGCCGGTTTGCGCGTGCAGCCATTCCTTGATTTCAGCCTGGTACCGGGGTGCGCGATCGAGCGCGAGCTTGACAGCCAGCATCGCGAGCAGCACCAGGAGCAGGAGCCCCCCGAAACTGAACGCCAAAACCTTGCCGATCTTGCGAATGCTCATTTACATCAGGACGACGTCGTACTGATCCACGGTGTAGAGCGATTCGGTCTGCAGCCGGATGGGTTTGCCGGTGACCAGCTCGAGTTCACCGAGCGCGGAGGATTCTTCATCGAGAAGGCGTTCGATGACGTCTTGATGCGCCAATACCATCAATTGCTGGCACTCGAACTGGCGCGCCTGCCGGACAATCTCGCGAAATATTTCATAACAGACTGTTTCCACCGTTTTGACGAATCCTCTTCCCTCGCACGTAGGACAAGCGTGGCACAAAAGATGTTCCAGACTCTCGCGCGTGCGCTTGCGCGTCATCTCGACCAATCCCAGCGGCGACACCGAGGAAATGTTGGTCTTGACGTGATCCTCATTCAACGCACGTTCCAACGCTTGGATGACCTGACGGCGGTGTTCAGGCTCCTCCATATCGATGAAATCAATGATGATGATCCCCCCCAGATTGCGCAGACGCAGTTGCCGCGCGATGGTCACCGCTGCCTCGAGATTGGTTCGAAAGATGGTTTCCTCGAGATTGCGGTGGCCCACGAAGGCGCCGGTGTTCACATCGATGGTGGTCATCGCCTCGGTTTGATCGATGATCAGGTGTCCGCCGGACTTCAGCGGCACTTGCCGCTCCAGGGCCTTTTGGATCTCCTCTTCGACATGATGCAGCTCAAATAGCGGCCGCGCCTCGGAATACAGATCAATGCGCGGCAATGCCTCCGGCATGAAGGCCGCGGCAAATTCCTGCATCTCACGATGCGCGCTCGGCTGATCGATGAGCACTTTGTCGACGTCCGGGCGCATCAAGTCGCGCAGCACACGCAAGTGCAGCGGCAGATCCGCATGCACCAGATTGCCTGGCTGGGTGCGCAAGCCCTTCTGGCGCACGAACTCCCACAGCTTGCGCAGATAAATCATGTCGGCGCGCAAGGCTTCCGCGGCCGAATCCTCGGCGGCGGTGCGCACGATGAACCCTGCATTCTCCTGGGGCAGCACGCCGGCTTCGACGGCGGCTCGCAGCCGTTCGCGTTCGGCCTCTTTCTCGATGCGCGCCGAAACGCCCACGCCGCGGCCCTTCGGCATATACACAAGATACCGGGAGGGCAAGGTGATGTAGGTGGTCAGGCGAGCGCCCTTGGTGCCGAGAGGATCTTTCACGACCTGGACCAGAATTTCATTGCCCTCGGCGACCAGCGAGCGAATGTTTTCGGTATGCGGCGGCTCAATGCCGGTGTCCGCGTGGCGCGGATCGAATATGTCCGAGGCATGCAGGAAAGCGGTGCGTTCCATGCCGATGTCGATGAACGCCGCCTGCATTCCGGGCAGCACCCGCGAGACGCGGCCCTTGTAAATGTTGCTGATCAACCCGCGCCGGCTGGCGCGCTCCAGAAATACTTCCTGCAGAACACCGTTTTCCACGACGGCGGCGCGGGCCTCATGCGTGCTGGCATTGATGAGAATGTCAGTGCTCATGGCGATGCCAACACGTCACGCCGGCTGCTTCGAGCAGCGCCGCGGTTTCGAACAACGGCAATCCCATCACGCCGGAATAGCTGCCTTTCAGATCGGCGATGAAGATGGCTGCGTATCCTTGGATGGCATAGGCGCCGGCCTTGTCGGACGGTTCCCCGGTTTCCCAGTAGGCGCGGGCTTCGCGGGGATCGATCGAGCGAAACGTGACCGTGCTGCGGCTGACCTTGCCCTCAATCCCTGAGCTGCTGCGCAACGCGACGGCGGTCAGTACTTCATGCGTGCGGCCGGACAGGTCGAGCAGCATTGCGATTGCATCGTTCATTCCCGAAGGTTTCCCAAGAATTCTTCCATCGAGCACCACGGCAGTATCGGCCGCGAGGACCGGCGCGTCGCCCGAATCGCGGCTGCGTTCCCATCCCACCGCAGCCTTGGCCCGCGCCAGTCTCGAGACATAAGCCAGCGCAGGCTCGCCCTGAAGCGCAGTTTCGTCCAAATCGGCGCCGATTACCCGAAAAGACACGCCGATTTGCTGCAGCAGTTCACGCCGGCGCGGCGAGCCTGAGGCCAGGTAGATGGATCTATCGGATTTCACGCGCGGTGGTAGGGATGACCGGCGGCTAAGCTCATGGCCCGGTAGATTTGTTCCGCGACCACCACCCTCACGAGTGCGTGCGGCAGCGTCAGGGGCGACAGCGACCAGCGTTGATCTGCCCTTTCAAGGACCGCCGGCGCGAGCCCGTCAGGACCCCCGATGAGCAGCGCCAGCGGCCGCGCATCTCTCAGGCGCTCGGCCAACCAGGCGCTTAAAGTCTCGGTGCTCATTTGTTTGCCGGCAACCTCCAGTGCGACCACATAGTCATCGCGGCCGATCGCCGCCAACATGTCGGCGCCCTCGCGTTGCACGGCTCGCTGCGGGTTCTCGCCGGCGCTGCGCGTGGCGACGGAAATCTCGTGAAGCTCCAGAACCAGCGGGGTGCGCAAGCGCTTCTGATATTCGAGGAATCCGCTGTTGACCCAGTCAGGAAGACGCGTACCGGCAGCGATCAACCGGCATTTCATGAGGGGATCAGGCGCGCGCGGCGCGCTTCGTGACGGTCATGTCCCACAACTTCTCCAGCCCATAAAACTCGCGCACACGCGGCAACATCACGTGCACGATCATTTCATTCAAGTCGATGAGGACCCAATCGCCATCCTGCTGACCCTCCACGCCGTGCGGCCGAAAGCCCGCTTCCTTGGCCTTTTCGACCACGCGCTGCGCGACCGACCGCACATGACGGTCGGACGTGCCGCTCGCAATCACCATGAAATCCGCGATATCCGTCAGTCCCCGAACGTCCAGAAACTTCACTTCCAAAGCCTTCATGTCGTCGAGGGCTGCGAGTATCACCGTTTTGAGGGAAGGTGCCTTCGGCTTGCGCGCCGTTTTGGCAGGGGCGACAGCTTTTTTGCCGTCTCGAATCTTGCGGGTCGAAGTCTTTTGCTTTACTGGCACTAAGTCCGGTTCCTGGAGTAACAATGGGTGTCTAAGATCAGTTTACGCACTGGATCGGGCATGAGGAAGCGCGGATCGCGGCCCATCCCGATCAGCTGTCTGACCTCGGTGGAGGATATCTCCAGCTGGGTGACGGCGTGGATGAAGATGCAGCCTGCCCGCGACTCATGCAGATCGTTGATGCGGCCAGTGCCTCGATCCACCAGCAATTCCCCGAGGGGCCCCATGCCCGGCGCGCGCCACCCGGGACGGTGGGCCACCACCAAATGGGCCAATTGCAGCAATTCCTGCCACTGATGCCATTTCGGCAGGCTCAAGAATGCATCCATGCCGACGATCAGGCACAGGCTCCGGTCGGGATACTCGTGCCGCAGTTCCGCCAAGGTTTCCACCGAATAGGACGGCCCTTCCTTGCGCACCTCACGATCGTCGACGATGAACCCGGGCTGCCCCGCCACGGCCAACTGCACCATTTCCAGGCGCAATTTGGCATCGGCGATGGGTTGATCGCGGTGCGGCGGATTGCCCGCCGGGAGAAAGCGGATTTCCTTGAGACGCAGGGCCTGCTGCAGTTCGAATGCCGTTCGCAGGTGGGCATAGTGAATCGGGTCGAAAGTACCGCCAAAAATGCCCATTGGGTTCATCGGCTTACCCTGCCTCAAATCCCGCTGGCTTGCAAAGCGCCTGCGAACGCTCCGGTGAGCCCGGTGAGCGCGCTCCACGCATCGCCGGCCGACAGTCCTTTGATGATGCGGTCGGTATGGCTGGCTTGCAGCAGCAACGGCGCCAACGGCAGCTTCTTCAGCCGCGCCAAAGCGCGCCCCGATGGGTTGGCCGCCAGGTTCCAGGGGCTGCCGCGCGCCGCCGATCGCAAACGCTCCCGTTCACGTGCCTGCCACATTCCCCGCAGCTCCCGCAGCAACGCCCAGAGAATCAGCGTCGGTTCCACTCCCTCGCTCTTCAGCCCGAGCAGCACCCGCAACGCGCGCACTGCGTCGCCGGCCGCGGCCGCCTCGGCGAGTTGAAAGACGTCGTAGCGTGCGCTGTCGCCGACGGATCTTTGCACCAGATCGACGCTGATGGACTCGCCGTTCGCCAATAGCCCAAGTTTTTCCAGCTCCTGCTGCGCGGCCAGCAAGTTGCCTTCGACGCGATCGACAATCAACTGCGCGGCCTCGGCATCGATTTCAAGGCGCAGCGCTTTGGCCCTGGCGCGCAGCCAGCCCGGCAGTGCGGCCGCTTCGACGGGGAAAATCGGCAGCCAAGCACCGTGCTTTTCGATCGCCTGCACCCACGGCGCATCGCTGACTTTTCTGTCCAGCTTGTCGGTGATGATTAGATAGGTCAGGTCGGGCGCCGATTGCGCCGCCAGTTCCGCCAGCAAAGCGGCGCCCTTGTCCGGCTTTCCGCTCGGCATCCGCAATTCAAACAGCCGCCGCTCGGCGAACAACGACAGCGACTGGCTGGCAAGACGCAGCTCATCCCAGTTGAAGCTGCGATCGATGAAGAATACCTGCCGGTCGGCGTAACCGGCGGCGCGCGCGGCGGCGCGAATGGCATCCGCGGCCTCGCCGACGAGCAGCGGCTCATCGCCGGAAACAAGGTAGATCCCGGCCAGGCCGCGGGCCAAGACTTGCGGCAACTGTTCGGCGCGGATGCGCAATTAATTTTGCGCCCTGATTGGGCGGCTCGGGTCCGGACGGTTAATAGTCGAAACTGGTGCGCGCGGCTGCATACTCACCCTCCATTCTCGTCACCAGCGCATCCACGCCCTCGACCTCATGAATGCCGCTGACGCTCTGGCCTGCGCTCCAAATATCGCGCCATGCCTTGGCCGCCGTATTGCCGCCCGTTCCGAAATTCATTTTGGTCTTGTCCGCTTCAGGCAAATGATCGGGATCGAGCCCGGCGCGTGCAACGCTGCCGCGCAGGTAATTGCCGTTGACGCCGCTGAACAACGACGTATACACAATGTCCTCAGCAGCGCTGTCGATGAGCATTTGCTTGTACTCGGGCGGCGCGTTGCCCTCATCGGTCGCAATGAATCGTGTACCGAGATAGGCGAGGTCAGCGCCAAGGGCTCGCGTCGCCAGCACATCGGCGCCGCTGCTCATGGCGCCGGAAAGGATAATGGCGCCCGGGTAAACCTCGCGGATTTGCTTCACCAGGGCGAACGGACTCAACAATCCGGCATGACCGCCGGCGCCCGCGCAAACGGCGATGATGCCATCGACTCCCTGCGCCGCCGCCTTTTCCGCATGACGTAGATTGATCACGTCATGAAAAACGATGCCGCCGTAGCCATGCACCGCGGCCACGACTTCGGCGGGCGGCCGCAAGCTGGTGATGATGATGGGAACTTTGTGTTTCACACACAGCCCAACATCCTCTTCCAAGCGATTGTTGCTGCTATGCACGATCTGATTGACAGCAAAGGGCGCCACTTTAAGGCGAGGATTGGTTCGCTGAAATGCCGCCAGCTCTTCCGTTATTTGCGCCAACCAATCGTCAAGCTGCGAGGCGGGCCGTGCATTCAAAGCGGGAAATGAACCCACAATGCCGGCCTTGCATTGCGCCAAGACCAATCGGGGAGTGGAAACGATGAACATCGGAGCGCCGATGACGGGCAAGCGCAGACGACCGCGCAAAATCTCTGGAATTGGCATTGACTAGGACTTCTGCAACTTGGGCTTCTCGTTGGCCAGTCTGGCATTATGGCGCACTCCGGCGAACACCTCACTGTGTATAGGATAATTAATTGAAACACATAGCATTGACCTTGGTCGTGGCTGCGGCTGCCTCCCCCATGGCAGCGAATGCCGATCAGCCGCCCCTCATCGATCGCAATCTCTTTTACGGCGAGGTGACCATCGCCGGCGCACAGATCTCTCCGGACGGGCGCTACCTTTCATTCCTCAAACCCTACAAGGGAACGCGCAATATTTGGGTGAAGGGCGCCGATGAACCCTTCAGCGCCGCGCGTCCCTTGAGCGCGGAAGCGACTCGGCCGATCCGCAGCTATTTCTGGAGCCACGATTCCAAGTACATCCTGTATGTGCAGGACTCCGGCGGCGATGAAAATTTCAATGTGTATGCCATCGACCCGAGGCTGCCGGCTGACGCAAAGAAGGGAGTACCGCCGACTCGCGCACTTACGAATTTAAAGGGGGTGCGCACCGAAATCTTTGCCGTACCCAGGGCGAAGCCCGACATTCTGTATATCGGACTGAATGACCGCGACCCGAAGTGGCACGATTTGTACGAGCTCAGCATCTCGAGCGGCGCAAAAAAACTCCTGCGCAAGAACACGGATGAAATTGCGGTGTGGCAGTTTGATGACGCGGGTACCTTGCGCCTCGCCGTACGAACCACAAAGAGCGGCGACACCGAAACCTTGCGGGTCGATGCCGATGGATTCAAGACCATCTATAGCTGCAGCGTGCTGGAAAATTGCGAAGCCTTCGATTTCGATGCCGGCGGCAAAAACGTCTACTTCGCCACGAATAAGGGCGCGCTGGATCTGACCGAATTGGAAATGTTGGACCTCGCCACGGGCGCCACGACCAAGGTCGAGGGCGATCCGGACAAACGCGTCGACCTGTACAACGTGGAGATCTCGCAGCTCGATCACCGCATTCTTTTCACCGAATACGAAGATGACATGTTCCGGCGCTACTTCAAGGATCACCCCTTCGAGACCGATTATCACTGGCTGCAGTCGAAGCTGCCGGGGCTGGAAATCAGTTTCGGGGCCCGCTCGAACGATGAGAATATTTGGATCGTGACCGCTCACAGCGATACGGAACCGGGCATCGTTTATGTATGGAACCGCAACGCAAAGACCTTGGTGCAGCAGTATCGGGTACGCGAGGAAATCCAGCGCGACGCTTTGGCGCAGCGCAAGCCCTATCACTATAGGTCCTCCGACGGCCTCGACATCCCGGCGTATTTGACCTTGCCGAAGGGGTTGCCGGCGAAAGACCTGCCGCTCGTCGTGTATCCGCACGGCGGACCCTGGGCCCGCGACTCCTTCGGCTACGATACGAATGCGCAATTTCTCGCCAACCGCGGCTATGCCGTGCTGCAGCCGAATTTCCGCGCCTCCACGGGCTTCGGCAAGAAGTTCCTCAACGCCGGCAACGGCGAGTGGGGTCGAAAAATGCAGGATGACATCACCTGGGGGGTCAAGTCGCTCGTGGCTTCAGGGGTGGTCGATCCGAAGCGCGTCGGAATATCCGGCGGTTCGTACGGCGGCTATGCCACGCTCGCCGGCGTCGCATTCACTCCCACGCTGTACGCCGCCGCGGTCGCTTATGTCGCCCCCTCCAATCTGATTACGTTGCTCGATGCCATACCGCCGTATTGGGAGGCAGGCCGCAAACAAATGTACACCCGCATGGGCGATCCCACGACGCCGCAAGGCAAGGCGCTGTTGATGGCGGAGTCTCCGCTGACGCAGGCCAAAGCGATCGTCACGCCGTTGTTGGTGGTACAGGGAAAGAACGATCCGCGCGTCAACGTCAGAGAGAGCGATCAGATCGTCGCGGCGGTCCGCGACAACGGCAAGCCGGTCAAGTACCTCGTGGCGCCGGATGAGGGCCACGGCTTCGCCCGGCCCATCAATACCTTGGCCTACGTGACGGCGATGGAAGATTTCTTTGCGCAATATCTTGGAGGGCGCAGCCAAAAACAGGTGCCTGCGGATGTCGCGGCCAAGCTCAAGGACATCACTGTCGATCCTCAGACGGTGAATGGCGTTGTACGTTTGAAGGGCGCGTTGGCGCCGGCCGGCTCGGCGAAATAGGCGCGGAGTCTTAAATCCGCCGGCCGATTTTCGCGACGGGCACGTTGATTTCTGATGGCGACCGCGGCACGGGGGAGGACTCCGTGCCGCAGCTGTCGCAACCTCCGCACGCCGCTTGAGCCTTGCCGGATGCCGTCGCTACACGTTGCGCGACACTCTTGAGTCTCATGAATGACGGCGCCGATCCGAGAATCAGGCTCAAGTGCCAAAGAATCCGCTTGCGCAACGTCCGGGGTCCGAGCTTGACGAGGGCGTAGCCCAGGCTGACCAGGAGCACGGCGGCGACGAGAAAATTATCGAGTACGGCGTTCATGAGATCAGAAGTGTCATGTTAGCGCGGTGGCGATGCGAAACGTGATCCATGATCCTACGTACGCCATTGCAAATAAATAGGCCGCCATGATGATCGGGTAGCGCCAGGAGTTGGTCTCGCGCTTGACGGTGGCCAATGTCGAGAGGCACTGCGGCGCGAACACGTACCACGCGAGCAGCGACAGCGCCGTCGGCAAACTCCATGACTGCGTGATCAGCGGCGTCAATGCGCTGCTGACGTCGTTGCCGGTCGCCGACAAGGCGTAGACGGTGCCCAGTGCGCCCACAGCGACCTCTCGCGCGGCCAGACCCGGCACCAGCGCGATGGAGATCTGCCAATTGAATCCGATGGGCTTGAACAGGACCGCGAGCCAGGCACCCAAATGCCCGGCAATGCTGTATTGAATGGCCGGGCCGGTAGCTCCCGGCGGCGGCGCAGGGAAGGAACTCAAGGCCCAAAGTATGACCATCAGCGCAAGAATGATGGTGCCGACGCGGCTCATGAATATTTCAACCCGCTGCCACAGGCCAATACCTAAATTGCGCAAATTCGGCCAGTGATAGGCCGGCAGCTCGAGCATCAGCGCTTGCAGGCCGCCGCGCCCCCCTAAGCGTTTTAGCACGAATGCCACCGCCATCGCGCTGACGACGCCGATGACATACAGCGCGAACAGCACGACGCCCTGTAACTCCAGGCCGCCCCAGACGGTGCGCCGTGGAATGAATGCACCGATGATCAAAGCATAGACCGGCAGGCGCGCGGAGCAGGTCATCAGCGGCGCGATCATGATGGTGGCCAGGCGATCGCGGGGATTTTGGATGGTGCGCGTCGCCATGATCCCGGGAATTGCACAGGCAAAACTCGACAGCAGCGGAATGAAGGCGCGGCCGGACAAGCCCACGCTGCCCATGACTCGATCCAGCAGGAACGCGGCGCGCGGCAAGTAGCCGGAATCCTCGAGCACCAAAATAAAAAAGAACAGGATGATGATTTGCGGCAAAAATACCAGCACGCTGCCAACCCCGGCCAACACGCCGTTGATGAGCAAATCCTTGATCAGACTGTTGGGCAGTGCCGATCCCAGCCAATTTCCGAATGTCGAGATGCCAAGTTTGATCTCATCCATGGGCACCTGTGCCCATGCAAACACCGCTTGAAACACCAGGAATAGGATCACCGCCAGAATCACCGGCCCGAGCACCGGATGCAGCACCAACGCATCGAGGCGATCGCTCAACGTCACGCCATCCAGACGGTCCGCGCCGACCTTCGCTAAGATTCTGCGCACCTCGGCTTGGTCGTGCTCCAAGTCCCCTCTGCTCAACGGTTGCCAGGCAACGCCAGGACTCGAGCGCTCGGGTATGGCAATTGAATCGAGCACCTTGATCAGCGCTTTGACCCCGGTCGTTTTGACGCCGACCGTTTCCACAACCGGCACCCCCAGTTCGACTGCCAGTCGATCGGCATCGATGACAATGCCCTTGCGGCGCGCGATATCGGTCATATTGAGCGCAACTACCATGGGCAGGCCCAGCCGCTTCAAGCTCAATACCAACCGCAAATTTTGGCGCAGGTTGGTCGCGTCGGTCACGCAAACCACAAAATCGGGCGCGGTCTCGCCCGCGCGACGTCCCAAAAGCACGTCGGCCGTGACTTGTTCATCGGGGGTCAACGCATCCAGGCTATAGGCGCCGGGCAAATCCAGGATACGAATCCGCGCGCCCGAAGGCGTCACCAGCGAACCTTCCTTGCGCTCGACGGTGACGCCGGCGTAGTTGGCGACCTTCTGCCGGCTTCCGGTCAGAATATTGAACAGGGCCGTTTTGCCGCAGTTGGGATTTCCAACCAAGGCGATCAGAGGACTGGGAGCGCTGCGCGCGACGTCCATGGAATCAGGAGCGCCTTAAGGCAGCTGCGGCTGCTCCGGACATACACGGATACAGGCGGCCTCGAAAAGTCGCAGGGCAAAGGTGCCTGTTCCAATGCGCACGGCAATCGGCGCACGCGCCAATAGCCCCCTGGCTACGATACGCACCGCCTCGCCGGGCAGGAATCCCAGCTCAGCCAAGCGCCGGCTCACCTCAGCGGGTGCCTTCGAATCGGTCCCGGTGACGGAAACCACGCGCGCCGACGCTCCAGGCGCCAGCTCCGCGAGCGGAATATCGGCGCTAACCGAAGGTGCAAGGGACATGGGCAGTGCGTCCAGCATGAACGCAATTCTACATGAGAATCGTTCCCATTACTATTACGGAGTCACATTCCCGCCCTTCCGCCGGGGCAGTTCCTGATAGTCTTAGAATCCAAAGAATCAACGGAGGCGTATGAAATGCCTACGCTTTTTGAGAAGATCATCGCGGGCGACCTGCCGGCGACCGTGCTCTACCGTGACCCCCGAGTGGTCGCGTTTTTGGACATTCGTCCTGCGGCGCCCGTGCATATACTGATTGTCCCGAACAAACCCATACCCACAGCCAATGATATTGCCGACGAAGATGAAGCGCTGATTGGTCACATGTTCATCGTGGCGCGCGATCTTGCGCGACAGCAAGGCATCGCCGAGAGCGGCTATCGGCTGATCATCAATTGCAATGCACATGGCGGCCAGGAGGTGTATCACTTGCATGTGCATCTTTTGGGGGGACGGCCTCTCGGGCCGATGGTGACGCGAGCTTAGACGAGAAAATAAAGAGGATCAGCGATGAAGAAGAAACAGGCCGTGCGAGCCAAGTCCCGCACTGCACCGCGCACTTCCGCCAAAAGGCCGTCGGTCAGTGCGGCCAAATCAACGCGCGCGATGAAAGCGCGAGAGATTTCTCGCCCCAGTCCGCGCAGCACGCCGCGCCGCGAACTCTACCCGGCGCTCGAGCCATATCGGCACGGCTACTTGCGCGTCTCGGACATTCACGAGATTTACTACGAGGAAAGCGGCAATCCCCTGGGCAAGGCGGCGGTTTTCCTGCACGGCGGTCCTGGCGCGGGATCGGACAAGCGCGCGCGGCAATTCTTCGACCCGCTCCACTATCGCATCGTGGTGTTCGATCAGCGCGGCTGCGGACGCAGCCGTCCCAGCGCAAGCCTCATCGAGAATACGACCTGGCACTTGGTCGCCGACATCGAGCGCTTGCGCAAACACTTGAACATCGAGCGCTGGCTGGTGTTCGGCGGTTCCTGGGGCAGCACGTTGGCGCTCGCGTATGCGGAAGCGCATCCGGAGCGCGTCAGTGAAATTGTATTGCGCGGAATTTTCCTGCTGCGTTACGCGGAAATTCGCTGGTTTTATCAGCACGGCGCGTCCGAGATATTTCCGGACGCCTGGGAAGCCTATCGTGACGCGATCCCGCTCGATGAGCGCGACGACTACTTGAGCGCGTACCACAAGCGTCTGACCGGCACGGATCAGCGTGTCGCATTGGCCGCGGCGCGCGCCTGGTCCGTGTGGGAGGCAGCCTGCAGCTTTTTGTATAGCAACATCGATAACATCAAGAAATGGGGCGAAGACCAATTCGCTTTGTCGGTCGCGCGCATCGAATGCCACTATTTCGTGAATCGCGGCTTCCTGCGCAGCGAGAGCCAACTGCTCGACGATGTAGCGCGCATTCGAAATATTCCGACAACCATCGTGCAGGGCCGCTATGACGTTGTCTGCCCTGCGACCAGTGCGTGGGATTTACACCGCGCCTGGCCAGAGGCGGATCTGCGCATCGTGCCCGACGCGGGCCACTCCGCGTTTGAAGCCGGCAATACTCACGAACTGGTGCTCGCAACCGATCGATATCGCAGCCGCTGAGAAGAAACGCTAAGGGGTGATAAGTGTCTGAACTGGCTTACATTGGCTTGGCACGCGCCACGGATGCGCGCGAAATTGCGGAAATGTCCCGCGATCTCATCGAACAGGGCCTAACCTGGTCATGGACGCCGGCCCGCGTGCAGCATTTTATCTCCGGTCCGGACTCCTCCGTCGTGGTCGCACGCCGCGAGCAGAGGATTGCGGCATTCGCCATCATGCATTTCGGCGACGATGTGGCGCACTTGAACCTGCTCGCGGTCGCACCGGAACATCGCCGTCAGGGCTTGGGATCACAGCTCATGGACTGGCTCACCCGGACCGCAATGGAGGCCGGCGTATTTCGCATCAATCTCGAATTGCGCACGCACAACGAGGCGGCACGAATCTTCTACGGAGGCCTGGGGTTCGACCAACTCGGCGTCGTCCAAGGCTATTATCAAGGCAGGGAAGCGGCGCTGCGCATGTCGCGGCACCTGGCAAAAACCTAAAGTTGAGACGCGGAGCGCGCCGCTCCGTCCCTAAGGCCGGCATCCGCATCGGCCGCTTGCACGGCTCGCGCCGGCTTTCTCAGCGGGAAAACCACCGTCACGCGACAACCGCGGCCGGGCCCGGTATCCACGGTCATTTCTCCCGCGGCGTCCCGCACCCGGTCGGCCACGCTCCATAAGCCGAACCCGTGCGCACGCGGCTCGAACAGGCTCAACTGCCATTCAAATCCCGAGCCGCGGTCTTCGACGACGGCGCGCAATTCGTCCGGGCCGCGCGTCACTGTGACCGAGGCGAACTGCACACCGGAGTGCTTGACGACGTTGCGCAACAATTCGCGGATGACCTTGAAGACCAGCACGCGTAAATCGATGCCGATGGCCGCATCCTCAGCGGTCACTTTCAACTCGACCTGGAGATTGTCCTTACTGCGCATATAGACACTGAGCCACTTGAGCGCCGGCTCCAATCCCAGTTCATATAGTCCCGGTGGACTCAAATCGGCAATGACTCGCTGTGCAATTGCCTGCACCTCGCGCACGGTGTTGGTCGCTTCGCTGAGCAACAAGCGTATTTCCGGAGGCGAACGTGCCACGAGTGCGTCCAGGGTCATCGACAATCCAACCAACTGCTGGCCGATGCCATCGTGCAGGTCCACCGCCGTCGCGCGCCGCGCGCGCTCTTCGGCACCCACCAATTCACGTGCATAAAGCTTCAGGCGATCTTGATTTTGGCGCAGCCGCTCATTCAGTTCGACCAGCTCGGTAACATCGCGGGCGACTCCCCACACCCGCACCAGGTGACCCTGCTCGATCACCCCGCGAAATGAGGTAATGTAACTGCGCGGCGATGAGTTGACGGCGACGGAGAACTGCATCCCGTCGATCGAATAGTCCTGACGCGACACGGTGTCCAAGCGCTGAATGAACATCGCAAACCAGGGCGTGTCGGCGCGCCACTGGCGCGCTTCGGCCTCGGACAAGCCCATATCGCGGTTCATGCGCAAATAAGTCAGATTGCTCTCGGCGACGTAGGCGTGAGTCTGCAGCCATGCGATCTGGTCGCCCACCGGCAGGTGTGGATCCAGCGGCGAGGCCAGCTCGACGCGCCACACGGCTTCGGAACTGTGCTCGATGAAATTGCGGTAGCGCTCCTCGCTGGTGTGCAATTGCTGAAAGGCATTTCTCTTCTCGAGCAGCACGACGGTGAGCAGAAAATTGATCACGACCAGTGTGGCGAGATACAGCTGCACGGCACCGACCCGGACGAAGGGATTCGGATCACCCGCAAAAGGCCCCAAGCCGCGGCTCGCGAAGTAGGACACCAAAACGGCAGTCGCAGCGGAGAGGACGGTCGACCACCGCGGTGGCATGCGAAATGCCGCGACCACAACGAAGGCCAGCAGCACGAAGGGCATGTCCAGTATTGTCGTGACGCCGCCCGGCGGCGCGGAAAACACCCAACTGGTCATGGCCAGCATGGCGAACGCGATCAGCATCATTTCGACCGCAGGGCCCGCCGGCGCTGAGTGCTGGCGGGCGCGCCAGCGTACCGCCCAGCCCATGACGATCGGCGCGACACACAGAGATCCCAGCCAGTTTCCGGCCCACCAGATCTGCAATTCGCGCACGTACTCCGGAGTGCCCAGGGTTCGGGTGGTGGCAAATGCACCCACGAGCGCGCTGGCCAAGGCGCCGACGGCAACGGCGGCGATGAACAACAGCACGTTGCGCATCTGCGGAACTCTTGGGGTCGGTATGAGCCGTGAGGCAACGAATGCGCCGACCACTCCGTCGATGGAATTGGCGATGGCGAACGGCACGTACTTCGCGAAGGTGAAATGATCGACACGAATGGCGTTGGCCGACAGTTCGAGCGTCAGCTGCAAGCCCAAGATCCAGATCCAATTGCGGCGCGGCGACAGCCACAGGGCCATGAACAGGAGCCCGGCGGCGGGCCATATGATCGTCAGCGCCTCGGTATTCTCGTGCAGCCTCAGGCCGAGCAACACCAGCAGCACATAGAGCGCGGCAAAAACGGCAAGAGACCCGGCGCCTTTGGCGATTCCCTCGCGCTTGAAATCCCATTCAAGCCCTGGCGGCCGGTCTGCGGGCGCGGTCGGCGTAGGCACTTTCAAGACCTCCCTGTTGGAAGATGATTGTGCGCCAGTTCTTTGCAATACTCCAAAAGATCCATGGTTCCTGAGAACACCACACGCATCTTTGGTTCGACTCGACGCCAGGTCGCGCGCATCGGGCAGGGGACCTGGAAAATGGAAGGCCCGGCCGCCGCCGCCGTCGCGGCGTTGCGCCGCGGCCTCGACCTCGGCCTGACGCATATCGATACGGCGGAAATGTACGGTTCGGGGGCCTCGGAGAAGATCATCGGCAAAGCCATCGAAGGCCGGCGCGACGAGGTGTTCTTGGTCTCCAAGGTGCTGCCCAATCATGCTTCAAAAAATGGCACCCTCGCCGCCTGCGAGAAATCACTGGCGCATCTGCGAACCGACCGGCTCGACTGCTTCCTGCTTCATTGGCGAGGCAGCGTGCCCCTGGAAGAAACCATCGCCGCATTTGAAACCCTGGTGCGCCAAGGCAAGATCCTCGCATGGGGGGTAAGCAACTTTGACGTGCAGGACTTGGCCGAGGTTGCCGCGATCGCCGGTCCCGGCCATCCAGCATGCAATCAAGTTCTCTATCACCTCAAGGAGCGCGCGATCGAGCATGCCGTGCTTCCCTGGTGTGCCAGGCACGGCAGCGCCGTGGTGGCCTACACGCCCTTCGGCCAGTCACCCGAAATTTTTGAGGATAAATCCAAACCAGGCCGGGTGCTGCGTGAAATCGCCGATGCACATGGCGCCACGTCCCGACAAGTGGCACTGCGCTTTCTGCTGCGCCTCCCGGAAGTCTTCGTCATTCCCAAAGCATCGGACCTCGCGCACGTGGCCGAGAACGCCGGGGCGTATGCACTGGAGCTCAGCGATTCGGACATCAGCAAGATCGATGCGGCGTTTCCCCGCGGTAAGGCACCTCGCGGACTGCCGATGATCTAGCGCAGGATTTGCGGTCCCACCGCGTCAATGGTCGAAGTTCCGGTCAGCGCCAAAGTCACGCGCAATTCATTACGCATGATTTCGATCGCCTTGGTCACCCCTGCTTCGCCACAGGCCGACAAGGCATACAGAAACGCCTTGCCGATCAGCGCACCCCGCGCCCCGAGGGCGAGGGCCTTGGCAATATCTTGACCGGAACGCACGCCGCCGTCGAACATGACCTCGCAGCGTCCGCCAACGGCTTCGACTATTTCGCTCAATACGGAGATTGAGGACGGTGCGCCGTCCAACTGGCGCCCGCCATGATTGGAAACGACAATCGCGTCCGCGCCGGCCGCCGCCGCCAGCCGCGCATCTTCCGCGTCCAGCACGCCTTTCATTATCAATTTTCCCGGCCAGCGGCTTCGCACCCATTCCACATCGCGCCAATTCGCCGAGGCGTCGAATTGGGTCGCGGTCCACTCGGCCAGCGTATTGATGCCGCTGGAACCGCCAATGCGGCCGACCAGGTTGCCGAACGTACGCCGCTTGCCGAACAATACTTTCAGGGCCCAGGTGGGCTTGGTCGCGACATCCCAGGCATTGCGCAGTGTCAACTGCGGAGGGATGGTCAACCCGTTGCGCGGATCGCGGCGGCGTTCGCCGATGACCTGCAAATCGAGCGTGAGCATCAGCGCCGAGCACTGTGCGGCGGCCGCGCGGTCGATCAGCTCTTGATTGAAGCCGCGATCTCTCATCAGGTATTGCTGAAACCAAAAGGGTTGCTTGGTGGCCTCGCGCACATCCTCGATCGAGCAGATGGACATGGTGCTCAGGCAAAATGGAATGCCGCAGGCAGCGGCGGCCCGTGCGCCCAGTATTTCGCCGTCGGCGTGAAACAGTCCCGCGAGGCCCGTCGGGCCGATCGCGAGGGGCATGGAGACCGCCGAGCCGAGCAGCGTCGTGGCAAGCGAAATTTTCGACACATCGACCATGACCCGCTGCCGAAAACTCATGGCATCAAGATCGGCAGCATTGCGCCGAATGGTGCGCTCGTCATACGAGCCGCCGTCGGCATAATCGAAAATGGCTCTCGGAATTCTTCGCTTGGCGAGCCGGCGGAAATCCTCGGTGCTTAAGATGACTGACATGCCGGCGAGTGTAAGGGCGCCCATGGCTGCACAGCAATACGGCACGGCCCGGCGTGCGGCCGGGCCGTGAATTCAAACCACACTCTGCGCCGGAGGCGGCGCCTTCAGCTTATAGGGACAGCCAGACGTCGATGCCGCCATGCTTGGTGCACGCGCGACTTCGATCTTTCGTGCTGGTAAAAAAGCCGTCGTGGCAGCGCGCCGAAGAGTGCGGATGATCGTGTCGGTAACGCTGAGCCTGGTCATCGTTCGCGTGATCATCCCGATGAACGTCCGCCTTCATGACTTGATGATCATCCGGGCGGCGTTCGTCCTGGCGATGCTCGTCGGGTCGATCCTGCGCGCTGACCAGCGCCGGGGTCAGTGCGGTCATGGCGAGAGCCGTTAAAGTGAGCAATGCCGGTTTCCAAGAATGCTGGCGCATGTCGTTTTCTCCTTCAGGGTTGAACATGAGAGCGTATGGCCGGGCGAAACAGGCAGCAACTCCCGGCCGCTAGCAGCTTGTGTCGGCGCGAGCCTACGCCTGGGGAGGGAAAGTACCCATCCAAGCCGATGTTAGCTAAGCTTCGGGGGCCCTTCAGGAGAACCAACTTGATAACAAGAATATTTTGGCGCGGCGCCGCGCTTGCCTGGCTGCTCTACCCGGCCATTGGCCAAGCCGCTGCCGGCGGCGCGGGAAATGTGGATGCGGCGCGTCTGGCGGCCGCGGACTCCGAGCCTCAGAACTGGTTCACGGGCGGGCGCGACAAGGACGGCACGTACTTTTCACCCTTGACGTCAATCGACGCCGGCAACGTCAAGCAGCTGGGATTTGCCTGGAGCTACGATCTGGGCGAGCCGCAACGCGGCCAGGAGGCCACGCCGCTGGTGATCGACGGTGTCATGTACACGTCGGGAACCTGGGGCTATGTCTATGCCGTGGACGCAGCCAGCGGCAAAGAGCTGTGGCGATACGATCCGAAGGCCGATTCCTTCATGGCAAGAAATCCTTGCTGCGATCTGGTCAACCGCGGCGTCGCCGTGTGGAAAGGCAAGGTGTTCGTGGCATCCGTGGATGGACGCCTGCACGCGCTCGATGCGGCCAGCGGCAAGAAGCTCTGGGAAGCCGATACCATCATCGATCGCAAGCTGCCCTATTCGAGCACCGGCGCGCCGCAAATTGCCGGCAGCGTGGTGGTCATCGGCAATAGCGGCGCGGACATGGGACACGGGGCGGTGCGGGGCTACATTTCGGCCTATGACCTGGAAACCGGCGCGCTCAAATGGCGTTTCTTCACGGTCCCGCCGGCCGTTGGCCAGCCTTACGAAAATCCGGAGTTGGCCGCGGCCGACAAAACCTGGGATCCACATCGCAAGCCTGAGTTCAAAGGCGGCGCGACCGCATGGGACGGCTTTGCCTATGATGCTAAGCTCAACCTGCTTTACTTCGGCACGGCCAATGCGGCGCCCTATGATCTTCGCCAGCTAGGCCCCAAGCAACTCGATGGCCTTTACGCGACCTGCATCATTGCCGTCGATGCAACCACGGGACGCATGGCCTGGTACTACCAGGAAACGCCGCATGACAGCTGGGACTACGACGCGGTCCAGAAGATGGTGCTCGCCGACATCACCATCAACGGTGAGTCCCACTCCGTCATCATGCAGGCCTCCAAGAATGCCTTCTTTTATGTGCTGGATCGCAAGACCGGGAAATTGCTGTCCGCCAAAAATTACGCGTTCATGAACTGGGCGACTCATGTGGACATGAAGACCGGCCGGCCCGTGACGACCAAACAATCCGATTGGTACAACACCGCCAAGCTCACTTACCCTTCTTGGTTTGGCGCTCATACCTGGAATCCGATGTCCTATAGCCCGCGCACGAAGCTGGCTTACATTCCCGTGATCGACGTGCCCACGATCTGGGTCGACATGTTGCACAACGGCAGTAAAGTGAAATACGTAGAGGGATTCTTTACGGTGCAGGGCATTATCCCCGACGACACCTACGACGCGAAGGATGCAACCCGTTTGTTCGGCCCCGTGCCGGATGAACAGGCCGTCAAGGCGGCGCGTCATGTCAAACCAGTGCGCGAAGTGATTCGGGCCTGGGACCCGGTGGCGGAAAAGGTCGTGTGGGAACACGAGACCTCTTCCGGAATCCGCGGCTATGACGGCGGCGTGATGTCGACCGCGGGGAACCTGGTGTTTCAGGGCCGCGGCAGCGGCGAGTTGTGGGTCTATGCGGCCGACACGGGCAAGGTGCTCAAAGTTTTGAAAACCGGGAGCCACATCATGGCCGCCCCGATGACCTATGCCATCAATGGCGAGCAATATGTTGCGGTTCAAGTGGGATACGGCGGCACCCCCATCACGGTCGGTCCCATTCCGCCGAGCAGCGCCGCGCTCAAATATCAAAATACCAATCGAATTGTCGCCTTCAAGTTGGGAGGCGGCGAGGTGCCGACGCCGCCGGCGCGAACCGAACCGCCGTTTCCCAAGCCGCCTGAGCAAAAGGCGACTCCGGAGCAGATTGCCGCGGGCGAGGTGACCTTCATAGAGCAATGCACGCGCTGCCATCAACTCGGGCCCAGCACCACGCCGGATCTGCGCACGCTGAATGACGGACTACACATGCAATTCAAGGACATCCTGTTGCGCGGAATATTGGCGCCGGCCGGCATGGAACGCTTCAACGACATCTTGAGCGACAAGGATGCCGACAATGTGCATGCGTATTTGATCGAGCAAAGCTGGATCGCCTATCGGGCACAGGAAGGCGCAGCCGCGCATAAATGACCATGCTGCAGCCCGGACTCATGATGGATCGGCCGCTGCTGATCTCCTCGATTCTCGAGCATGCGGAAGCGCAGCACGCTGAGACGGAAATTGTTTCGCGCGAGACCCACGGACCCGTGTTTCGCTACACCTTTGCGGAGTGCGCGGCCCGAGTCAAGAGACTCGCGAACGCCCTCGCGGACCTGGGTATGCCCGCGGGCGCTGCGGTCGGGTCTCTCGCTTGGAACAATCACCGCCACGTTGAGATTTATTATGCGGTGTCGGGCAGCGGTCTGGTCATCCACACCTGTAATCCGCGGCTGCATCTTGATCAGCTGATTTTCATCGTCAACCATGCGGAAGACCGCGTGTTTTTCTTCGATTGCACTTTCGCGCCGTTGATCGAGAAGCTCGCAGCGCATTGCCCGGACATCGAGGCATGGATCTGCATGACAGACGCGGAAAACATGCCGGAGCTGGACGGCATCGCCAATGTATTTTGTTACGAGACATTGATTGCGGTGCAGGAGGAGGAGTTCGATTGGCCGCAGTTCGATGAACGCGCGAGTGCCGCGATCTGCTACACCTCCGGCACCACGGGCAACCCGAAGGGGGCGCTGTATTCGCATCGAGCAATCGTCCTCAACGCCATGACCATCTGCCTGCCCGGGATGCTGGGCCTTTCTCCCAGAGAATGCATGCTTCCGGTGGTGCCGATGTTTCACATCAATGGATGGTGTGCTCCGTACGGATGCCTCATCGGCGGCGCGAAATTGGTCCTGCCCGGCCCGCGGCTGGACGGCGCGGGTTTGTACGAGATGATGGAAAATGAGCAAGTGACGGTGAGTGCGGGTGTGCCGACCGTATGGCTTGCGCTTCTGCAATACGCGGAACAGCACAACCATAAATTTTCGAGCCTTCAGCGGGTCCTGTCGGGAGGCTCCGCGGTGCCGCTCGCCCTGATCGCGAAGTTCGATGAGCGCTTCGGCATCGAAGTGAGGCAGGGCTGGGGAATGACCGAAACCACCGCCGCGGCGACGATCAGCTGCTTGACCAAGGAGCAGCTGCAGGGGACGCCGTCACAGCGTCACGCGGCGGCCGCCAATTGCGGCAAGACCGTGTTCGGCATCGACATCAAAGTCGTCGCCGAAGACGGCACGACCTTGCCTCGAGACGGCACCTCGCAGGGTGAACTCATGGTGCGCGGTCAGTGGATCGTCAGCGGCTATTTCAAAAATGAGGTCTCACCGCTGCGAGATGGCTGGTTTCCCACCGGCGATATCGCGACCATTGATCCTTGCGGGGTACTGCAGATACGCGACCGCGCCAAGGATCTGATCAAGACGGGCGGCGAATGGATCAGCTCGATCGATTTGGAAAATAATGCCGTTGCGCATCCCGCGGTCGCGGCGGCGGCCGTGATCGGCGTCAAGCACCCCAAATGGCAGGAGCGCCCCCTGCTCTTCATCGTTCGCAAGCCCGGACACAGTCTCGAGGCCGAGGAGATACTCACGTATCTCGCCGAGCGCATGGCGAAGTGGTGGGTGCCCGAGGACGTCATCTTCTTGGAATCCCTTCCGGTGGGCGGCACCGGCAAGGTACAGAAGGCGCTGCTGCGGGAAAAATATGGCAGTGTTTTCGATTAATCGGAGGGCGCTCATGAAAAGCTATCTTCTCGTCTTCGGCTTGGCGCTATCACCACTGCTATCGGTGCAGGCTGCGGAGGACCCGCCCGATGATCCGTCATTGGCGAAGGATCAAGCCAGAGCCGTGAGCGAGACCGTGAAGCACGATGCCAAAGTGGTTGCAGATGCCGCGAAGGATGGGGCCAAACAGGTGGCTGCAACGGCCAAGGAAGTCGCGCATGAAGTGGCCGCGGCATCCAAGGAAGGCGCCCACGAAGTCGCGGCCAGCGCCAGAAAAGGCGCCGAAAGAACCAAGGCGGCTGTCAACGGCGAAAAGGCCCCCAATCCGCCACCCAAGCCGCCCACGCCGCCGCCCAAGCCCGCGGAAAAGTCCCCGACGACTCCGGACAAAACCCCGGCTCTGTGAATTCTCGCTGCTAGCCTACCGCGTACAAATATTCCACAAAGGATGCAACGGCTCCGTCCAAGCCCTGAATCTTTGGATTGGTCGACTCGATCAAATAATATTCATCAGGCGCATGCGCGCCCGTTCCGTGACCCAAGCCAAAGTGCCCCGCAGGCAAGTTCAAGGGAGCATCGGTAAACACGTAACCAGGCCATGATCCCGCGGAGCGCGGCCATAACTGCGGATCGAGCCCGAGTTTGCGATAGGTCGCCAGCTGAGTCTTGATGAGTTTGCTGTCGGGATCTGTTTGCGTCGGGTTGTAGCCCCCGCTCATGTTCACTTCAATATCGCTGAAGCCGTGTTTGGCCAGGTGCGCCTTCAACTTGGCCAGCGTATCGGCCGCGGTCATATCCGGCACGAGGCGCATGTCGATTTTTGCGACAGCCTTGTGCGGCAGCACGGTCTTGCCGCCGGGACCCGTATAACCGGCCACCAATCCCTCGATGTTGATGGTGGGGCGTGATTCCAGCAGCATCAGCGAATCCACCCAATTTTTGTCGTGTATCCAGTGCTGCACACCCAGCGCCTTCTGCACGGTACTCTCCGCGGTCTTGGCGGCGTGCTCTTTGATCATCTGTTCTTGCGCCGCGCTCAACGGCTTCACCTTCTCGAAGAATCCTTCGACCGCAGGCGTGTGCCCATCTTTTTCCACCAGCGTGTTCAGCGCCTGGACAAGATGCCAGGTGGGCGAGTCCACCTGTGCCTCGAGGCTCGAATGCACATCATGAGCAGGGCCGCGACCCCACTTCTCACCGCTTGAAATCAGTTCCAGCTCAACCACGCCTTTTGCGCCGAGGGAAACCTGCACTCCGCCATCACGATCCTGGCCGGCCTCAGGCATGAATACGCCCACGCACTTCTTCAGCTCGGCCATGACTTCGGGATTTCTGATGACTTCCTGAAAATGCGGCGAAGCAATCTCTTCCTCTCCCTCGCAGACCAGGACCAAATTGACCGGCAGCTTCTTTCCCGCTGCTTGAAACGCCATCAAGGCGCTGAGGAAAGAATTTTCCGGTCCTTTTTGGTTGACCGCGCCCCGCCCCATGCAAACAGTGCCCAATCCTTCCTTCTGCACCAGGCGCGCCTCGAGCGGCGGTGAACTCCACTCCTCCGGCACGAATTGCTTCACGTCGTACATGAAATAAATGGCCATGGTGGTGCTCGCGCCGGCATCGATCTTGCCGAACACGCCGGGCTTGCCCGATGTGGGTATCAGTTTCACACCCGTGAAGCCCGCGTCTTGCGCGAGCTTCGCCATATGTTCCGGGCCCTGCGGAAAATTCCTGTTTTCGGCGGCGATCGACGGCAGAGCGATCCATTCCTGCAGCCGCTTGATGTTCGCGGCATGCATTTTAGGAATCTGCGAAAGTACCGCCGCCTTGTCGGCATCTTTTGACGACCCGGCGGCCAGCACCCCCATCGGGATCGCCGCGAGAGCAGCGCCGGAAACGGCCCCCTGTACAAAATCACGCCTGCTGAAGTCACGGTCTCGGTCGTTGGCCATTCGCTTCTCTCCTGTGTGAGCGATTCGTGTGTGGCTGAAGAATACCAGCACGGCCGGCGATTCACATAAGGCCGAACCCTAAACCGCGTACAAATTATTCCGATAGAATGCGCCGCGCTCGGCGTAATTTGCCGCGACCTTTAACAGATTCTCCCGCTCTTCTGCGCTGAGCTGACGCACCACCTTCGCGGGCGCGCCGATGATCAGACTTCCGTCGGCGAAAACTTTGCGTTCCGTGATGAGCGCCCCGGCGCCGACCAGACAGCCGTTGCCAATGACGGCGCCATTCATCACGATCGACTGAATGCCGATCAACGTGCCCTCACCGATGGTGCAGCCATGCATCATTGCCTGGTGTCCAATCGAGACGTGTGCCCCGACGGTTAACGGGAATCCGGGATCGGTGTGCATGACCGCGGAATCCTGCACGTTGCTGCCGGCGCCGATGCTGATGATTTCGTTGTCGCCTCGAAGCGTGGCGCCAAACCAAACCGTGGCACGCTCAGCGAGGATTACTTTGCCGATTACTGCGGCATTCGGCGCCACGTAGGCGCTTGCGGCCAATTCCGGCGCATCTTTTCCCAATCTATAGACGCTCATATTCAGTGCCTCCGATTCGAAGGTCGCATCATCCGGCCGGGCGCAGCTCGCGCGCAACACCTTCAC
>Ga0210387_10000219_pt1 | contig 41952 bp, 42 predicted proteins | sample IncBWC7OmetaG_FD_160108 | JGI IMG/M metagenome (GOLD analysis project Ga0210387, IMG submission 160108) | Forest soil microbial communities from Barre Woods Harvard Forest LTER site, Petersham, Massachusetts, United States - Inc-BW-C-7-O ... | reverse complement strand
CTCGCCCGAGCGCGGCGGCTGGATGGTCAATTGCTCGGCGCCGATCATCGCGCGCGCCATCGCATCCGGCGTCAGCTCCTTGACGAGGCCTTTGCCCGCAAGCTTGCCGCGGCGCAGGATGGTGACCTCGTCAGCGAACGCCATCACCTCGCGGAACTTGTGCGTGATCATCAGGATCGTCAGTTCGCCGTTCTGCACCATGGCGCGCAGCATGCCGAGCACCTCGTCGGCTTCGCCCGGCGTCAGCACCGAGGTCGGCTCGTCGAGAATCAAAAACCGTCGCTTCAAATAGAGCTGCTTGAGGATTTCGCACTTCTGCCGCTCGCCGGCCGAGATGTCCGAGACGCGGGCGTTCAGCGGCACCTTGAACGGCATTTTCGACAGGAAGGCTTCCAGTTCCTTCTTTTCCTTGGCCCAGTCGACGATGGCCGGAACATCGTCACGCGCCAGCACCAGGTTTTCGGCCACCGTCATCGCCGGCACCAGCGTGAAATGCTGGTAGACCATCCCTAAGCCCAGCGCGTGCGCATCCTTTGGATTGGCGATCGCCTGTTCGCGGTCGCCGACCAGGATGTCGCCTTGCGTGGCGTGGTAATAGCCCATGATGCATTTCACGAGCGTGCTCTTGCCGGCGCCGTTCTCGCCGAGAAGTGCGTGCAGCGTACCGGGCCGGACCTTCAGTTCGACGTTGTCGAGCGCGACGAAATCTCCGAAACGCATGGTCATCGCGATGGCGTCGATGCCGAACGCGCCGGACGGCGCGGGATATTCGCCGATCTTCACTAGAGCTCCGATTCTGAAATTCGCAATCTCTCGCGGCAACCTCTGATGCGAATTTCGGAATCAGAGGAGCTCTAGAATTATATATTTGCTAGTGTCCCTTTGGTTCTGACATTCGTAAAAGCGCCCGCTGCGATATGATACGAATGTCAGAACCGGGACACTAGATAGCTCCGATCAGGTCGGTGGACGTGGCCACGGCGCCGAACACGCCGCCCTGCATCTTGATCATCTTGATGGCGTGCTCGTGGTTGCTCTTGTCGGTCGCGGCACAGCAATCCTCCACCAGCACGCATTCGAAGCCGCGGTCATTGGCTTCGCGCATGGTGGTGTGAACGCAGACGTCGGTGGTGATGCCGGTCAAGACGATGTTCTCGATGCCGCGCAGGCGCAGCATCAATTCCAGGTCGGTGGCGCAGAACGATCCCTTGCCGGGCTTGTCGATGATCGGCTCGCCCGGTAGCGGCGCGAGGTCCGGAATGATTTCCCAGCCCGCCTCGCCGCGCACAAGGATACGTCCGCACGGGCCGGGATCGCCGATTCCGGCGCCGATCTGGCGCGAGCGCCAGCGCTTGTTGGCCGGCAAATCTACGAGGTCGGGACGATGTCCCTCGCGGGTGTGGATGATGTGATAGCCCTTGGCGCGCATCGCCGCGAGCAGCCGCTTGATGGGCTCGATCGGCGCCCGGGTCAAAGACAAGTCATAGCCCATTTTGTCGACATAACCGCCGGGACCGCAGAAATCGGTCTGCATGTCGATAATGATCAGCGCGGTGTTGGCGGGACGAAGGTCGCCATTATAGGGCCACGCATAGGGCTCGGACTTGGTATAGCGCTCGGGCATGTTGGCCTCGTCTACCTCGTGATCGACAGTTCGGCGGGCGCGCCGGTCAGCGTGCGCTTCGGCGAGCAGGTGATGATCATGATCGCCAGCGTCAGGATGTAGGGCGCCGCGTTGAACAGATGATAGCCGGAGGTGACGCCGACCGACTGCAGGGCCGGTCCGAGTGCCGCGGCACCGCCAAAGGCGAGCGAAGCCCACAGGCAAAGCATCGGGTCCCAGCGCGCGAAGATGACGAGAGCCACCGCCGTAACGCCTTGCCCCGAAGACAAGCCCTCGTTCCAGCTTCCGGGATAAAACAGCGACAGGAACGAGCCGCCGATGCCGGCGAGAAAGCCGCCGGCCATGGTCGCGCGCAGGCGGATCAACAGCACCGAATGACCCATGGCGCGCGCGGCGTCCGAACTTTCACCGGCGGTGCGGATCAGAAGCCCCCAGCGGGTGGTCCGGAACGCCCAGTAGAGAACAGGCGCGAGCACGACGCCCAACAAAAACAGCACATTGATGCGCAGCGCCGCGCGGACTTGCTGGATATCGCTCCACCAGCCGAAATCGATCGCCGGAAGTCTTGCCGCCGTCGGCTCAATCAGCGGCTTGCCGAGATAGAAGGCGAGGCCCGTGCCGAACAGCATGAGTGCAATACCGACCGCGACGTCGTTGACGCGCGGCAGTGAGCAAATCCCGGCATGGAGCGCCCCCAGCATGGCGCCGGTGACGCCGGCGGCTAACACGCCGAGCCATGGTGAGCCCGTGAGATAAGAGATGCCGTAGGCGCTCATCGCGCCCATCACCAGCGTGCCTTCAAGGCCGAGATTGATGCGGCCGCTTCGCTCGGTGATGCATTCGCCGAGACTGACGAACAGGAACGGCGTCGAGACGCGGATGGCGCCGCCGAACACGGCGAGCGGCACGGTCCAGAGCCCGATCGATCCGTCGGCCATGTCAGGATTTCCCTTTCAGAAAGCCGATCCGTCCGTAGACGGCATCGCTCGCCAGCACAAACACGAAGATGATTCCCTGTAACACCTGCACCGAGGCGTCGGGCAGGCCGAGCCTTCGCTGCAACAGGCCTCCGCTCGCGCCGATGCCGCCGAGCAGGATTGCGACGGGAATGATCGCGAGCGGATTTTGCCGCGACAGGAACGCGACCAGGATCCCGGTGAAACCGTATCCCGCGGCGAGATTGGCGTTGGTGCGGCCCTGCACGGCGGCGACTTCGACCATTCCGGCAAGCCCTGCGCAAGCGCCGGCAATGAAGCAGATGGTGAGGATCAATCTGCCAACGGAGAGGCCGACGATCTTGGCGGCGCGGACATTGCCGCCGGCGACGCGTGCGGCGAAGCCGAAAGTGGTGTGATAGATCAAGACGTAGGAAGCGGTCGCGGCGACCAGACCGAACACCAGGCCCCAATGCACGTCGGTGCCCGGAATCGAGCCGATCATGTTGGCCGCGCCGATCTCGTAGGTCGACGGCTTGTTGAGGCTCGCCGGATCGCGCATCACGCCTTCGACGAGATGGTTGAGGATGGCAAGCGCGATATAGACCAGCAGCAGGCTTGAGATCGTTTCGTTGACGCCGCGATATTGCCGAAGGCCGCCGGAGAGCAATATCCAAAGCCCGCCGCCGATCATGCCGGCCGCCGCCATCGCGAGTTGAACCGCCAGCGGCGGCGCCGATGGCATCGTGAGCGCGATCGATGTTGCCGACAGTGCGCCGATCAGCAGCGCGCCTTCGCCGCCGATGATGACCATGCCCAGTTGCGCCGGCAGCGCCGTACACAGCGCGGTCAGGATCAAGGGCGCGGCGCGGGTAAGCGTGTTCTGCCAAGAGAACCAGGTGCCGAACGCGCCCTGGTACATGTAGAAATACAGGTCGAGCGGATTCTTGCCGAACAGCGCGACAAAAATGCCGAAGACCACGAGCGCGCCGGCAAGCGCCGCGCCCGGGATCAGGATATATTCGATGGTGGCGCCGTGGCGCTGGAGAAATCCGGGGTCGGCGGCCGGAGCAATCGTGGCCGCCTCTGCCGGATCGGCAACTTCAGATGTCACGAAGTCACTCCAGATGTCACGACGTTGCGCCGATCACGCCCTCGACCAGATAGTCCATCTTCTCGAGCTCGGGATCCTTCTGGCCGCGCTCGGTGCCCGCGGTGATGACGGTCTTGCCCTTGTTGTCCACCAGCGGGCCCTTGAAGATCGCAAGACCCTTGGCCAGGAACGTGGCCTTGACCTCGTCGGCGTGCTTGCGCGCCTTCTCTCCTACCGCCGGACCATAGGGCGAGACCTTGACGATCTCTTCCTGGAGGCCACCGCGATAGAAGTTCGGGATGCCTTCGCCGGACGCGATCATCTTGAGGAATTTCGGATAGAGCGCTTCCCAATTCCACTCTGCGCCGGTGAGATAGGCTTGCGGTGCGAGCGGCGACTGGTTGACGTGATAGCCGCACACCATGGCGCCGCGGCGGGCGGCGTTTTCCACCATCGTCTTCGGGCCGTCGACGTGGCAGGTCAGGACGTCAACGCCCTGGTCGATCAGGCTGTTGGTGGCTTCGGCTTCCTTGACCGGCATCGACCAGTCGCCGGTGAAGATCACCTGCGTGGTCGCCTTCGGGTTGGCGAGCTTGGCGCCCAGCGTGAACGCGTTGATGTTGCGCAACACCTGCGGGATCGGCTTGGCCGCGACGAAGCCGAGCTTGCCGCTCTTGGAGGTGTAGCCGGCGACGATGCCGGAGATGTACTGCGCCTCGTCGATATAGCCGAAATAGCTGCCGGCGTTCTTCGGGTCCTTGTCGGTCCACAGGCCGCCGCAGTGCTCGAAGTGTATTTTCGGATACTTGTTCGCCATCTTGACCATGTGCGGGCTGAAGTAGCCGAACGAGGTCGGGAACACGAGGCTCGCTCCGTCGAGATTGATCATCGACTCCATCGTCTTTTCGACGGCGTCGGTTTCCGGCACCTTCTCCTCTTCGACAATCTTGATGCCGGGCATCTTCTTCAGCGCGGCGGCGGCCTGCGCATGCGCCTGGTTGTAGCCGTAGTCGTCGCGCGAGCCGACATAGATGAAGCCGATCGTGGTATCCGCGGCGGCGGCGGTGCGTGCGCCGAGCGCGGTGCCCAGTGTCAGCGCCGCGCTTCCCTGCAACAGGCGCCGTCGTGAAATGCTGCTAAAATCCATTGACTACTCCCCGTGGCGGGTAAAACCCGCTTCCATCTCGCGGCCACGCCGGTTTGCGAGGCCCAAACCGCTTTCGCAAGCTTCGTGCCAGAACGCCGCGGGGCACATCCGCTTGTTTTAATTGATAAAAATCGTGGAAGCGAAAATCGCAGGATTTTGCCGCTGACTAAAATCGCAGCAGATTTCGTGAATTGTATGCGGGAGAGTTGAGCAATCCGGGCGTTGAGGGCTCGCTGACCCCGAAAGGTCGACAGGTTGTGACGGAGTAAATGCGTGGAATTGGGGTTCTGCCTATAAATTAGGCGGATGGGCAGCGGTCGGCGCGCCGATGTCTTGGGGATTTTCTGGGGGACCCTATGAGTGCGATCGAACAAAGCGGCGTTCGGCCGGGCGGCGATGGCCTGGCTAATCCGGTCGCCTCCAGACTTCGCGGACTGATTCCGGCGTTGGGTGCAATCTCCTATCCGTTCTGGCTCGACGGCTTCCATTTCGCGGTTTCTCCCTCCAGCGGTCCATTGTCGGCGGGCCGGTTGCTGGCGGCGGCGCTTCTTTTGTTGGTCGCGACCGCGATGCCGTTGCTTGGGCTCGCTTACGCATGCCGGTTGACCAAAGCTTCGACCAAAGCGGCTCCTTCACCCTTCGAGCTGCGTGCGCGACGGCTCGCCTACGCCACGATTTGCGCGCCGCCGTTGTTCGTCCTCACCGGCGTCGGTCTTGGACTGCTGCATATTCCTTTGAGCGACGAACTCGTATGGGTCGTCGGCTGGTTGGCGGCTTGTATCTTTGTCCTGTTTGGGCGCGAGGATCAGGCCGCCTCAACCGCGCCGTCGATGTCGGCAGCCTCGTCCGTCGCGGGATGGCGCGTCGTCCACGGCGTCGCCGCAGCCATCATTCTCATCTACCTCTCGTTTCATCTCACCAATCACCTGCTCGGTCTGTTCGGGCCGGATGTGCATGCGGCCGTGATGAAGATCGGACGGCAGGTCTATCGCTCGGCCGTGGTCGAACCCATTCTTGTGACCCTGATGTTGTTCCAGGTCGCTGTCGGCGTCCGGCTCGCGTGGCACTGGAGTTCACTTCCCGTCGATGCCTACCGCGTGTTTCAGATCGGGTCCGGCGTCTACCTCTCAGCGTTCATTGTCACGCATTTGAATTCGGCTCTGGTGTCCGCGCGCGCGGTGCATCACATCGATACCAACTGGGCCTGGGCTGCGGGCGAGCCGGTTGGCCTGATCCACGATGCCTGGAGCATTCGACTGGTGCCGCACTACGCGCTCGGCGTCTTCTTTGTGCTTGCCCATCTTTCGTCGGGACTGCGCGGTGTGCTGCTCGCGCATGGCGTCGACATCGCGCTCGCCAACCGGATCTGGACGGCGGGCCTGGTGGCGAGCGGATTGATTTCAGTCGCGATCATGAGCGGGTTGTGTGGGCTACGAATTTAGCTGCGCCAGGGCGTTTTGGTATTCGCAGAGTTGATCGAGCGCCGACGATCCCGCCGCCGACAGGCCGCGACAATGTCGAGGCCTGTCGCTGTTTGACGTGAGGCAGGCTAATGTCCGGCAGCCTGCAGGATCAGCCGCGTGATTTCCTCAGGGTGGGAGATCAGCGAGAGATGGCTGGCTTTCACCTCGATGGTCTTGGCGCCCATCCGTTTGGCCATGAAGCGTTCAAGGTCTGGATTGATGGTGCGGTCTTCCGTCGAAACGGCGTAGTAGCTCGGCTTTGACCGCCAGGCTGCGTTCGTGGTCTTGCCGGTAAGCAACGCCTTTTGGAACGGCTCCTGCACGGCATAGAGCACCTTGGCCTTGGCCTTCGGCAGGTCCCCCGCGAAATCGCGCAGGAAGGCCTCCTCGGAAAGACGGCCTTCATCGCCGTCGAAGACGATGCCAGCCGAGGCCGGCGGCGTCGGATAGGTCTTGGCGAGCGCGGTGTAGTCTTCGCCCGCATCCGGCGCACGCGCCGCCACATAGACCAGCGCCGAGACGTTCGGATGCACGCCGGCTTCGGTGACGATCATGCCGGAGAAGGAGTGGCCGACCAGGACCGTCGGGCCATCCTGTCTTGCCAGCACGCGTTCGGCGGAGGCGACCGCCTCAGGCAATGTCGTCAACGGGTTTTGCACCGAGGTCGCGTTCAGCCCTGCCGCCTGCAATCGCGCGATCACGTCGGTCCAGCAGGAGCCGTCGGCGAACAGGCCGTGCACCAGCACGACGTTGCGCGCCTTTGGCGGCGTTGCGTTGGCGGCGATACCGCGGCTGGAGATCATCGAAGCCGCTGTACCGGCAATGAGGGCGGTCGAAAATTCGCGTCTGTTCATCATGGTCTCTCTCCTTAGTGATACGGGGATGGTTGGGGATGATTGGATTGGCGCGGCCTAACGCCCGCTCAATCCGGCTTTGTCAGCAGGGCGTCGACATCCGCCGAGCGGGCAATGGTGCCGTCATGCACGAAGGCCTCGTGGTTGGCCTCGATGCTGTCATGGTCGTAGAGATAGTTGACCATGATGCCGAAGGATTCCTGGATGCCGCGCGGTGTGGTATTGCCGAGCCAGTTGATGCGTTCGAGCCGCGCGCCATTGCCGAGGTGAAAGCGCGCGACGGGATCGATGCGTATCGAGGGCTTGCGCGTCAGATAGACCGCGCAAAGCTGCATCAGATTCGCCCGTAGCGTCTCGCTCTGCTGCAGGTCGTTCCACCAGCCGTCATGCGCGAGCTGTCGTAACAGCGCGGCATTGGACGCGTCTCCATCCGATAGCCGCTGCGTAAGCCAGCGTCGAAAGCCTGGTATTGGCGACAGCGTCGAGAACTGCTTGAGCTGAGGAAATTCCGCCTTGAGCTCCTCGACCACCTGCTTGATCAGGAAATTGCCGAACGACACGCCGCGCAGGCCTTCCTGGCAGTTGGAGATCGAATAGAAGATCGCGGTGTCAGCGCTTTCGGCTTGCGCTCGCGCCGCGTCCTCGTTTCCATCCTGCGACAGCAGCGGCGGCATCGAGGTCGCCAGTCCCTGTACCAGCGCGACCTCGACGAAGATTAGCGGCTCGCCCGGCAACGCGGGGTGGAAGAAGGCGAAGCAGCGCCGGTCGGGCGCAAGGCGGCGCCGCAGATCGTCCCAGCCCTTGATCTCATGCACCGCCTCATAGGCGATCAGCTTCTCCAGCACCGCGGCTGGCGACTGCCAGTCGATCCGGCGCAGCTCCAGGAAGCCGCGATTGAACCATGACGCCAACAGATGCTTGAGGTCGGCGTCGAGCAGCCTCAATTCAGGTTCCTCGCGCAGATGCGCGGTGATTTCACGGCGCATCGCGATCAAGGCGGCGGTGCCACCCGGCGCCATGTTCATCCGCCGCAACAGCTCCTGTCGCGGCGGATCGGCGGCTCGTGCGACCGCGGCCGCGGCTTCGGCCGTGGCTTCGGTGAGATAGCATTCCGCCGCAGCGCGCAGCGCATCCGCGTCGGGTTGAAAAGTGGTGGCCAGATAGCGCTGGAACTCATGCCGGTCGTTGCCGTCGAGCGCGCGCAGCACGTCGTTGAGTTCGCGGGAGACCAGCGCGCCGGAGGCCTCGCCGCGTTCGGACAGCAGCTTCGCGGCGAGCTGTTTCGCATAGTCGAGCGAAGCGGGCTTTGTGTTGCGTTGATGGCCCGAGGTTTCGGTGATCGCGTTCATGGTCGCCTCCTTATGCCTGCGTGGTCTGGGTGGCTGTTTTGGCCGCGGGCTGCCGGCGAAATCTGGCCGGCGGCGTGTAAAGTCCGCCTGACGCCGTCACGAGATCGTCGATGGCCTGGGCGGCGAGCAGATCGCGCGTCGCAGTCCGGACATCGATGCCGAGATCGGAAGGCAGCATCACGATGCCGCGGCGGCGCAGGCTTTCGGTTGCATCGGTCGATTGCCGTTGGCCGAATTCGGTGTCGCCGGCGACCGCGCGCAACGCCGTTTCGCGTTCTAGCGGCGTCCGGCAGCGCAACAGATTGGCGACGCCCTTCTCGGTGATGACGTGCGTGACGTCGTCGCCATAGATCATGATCGGCGGCCGCGCGAAGCCCGCGGAAGCAGCGAGGTCGTAGGCGTCTAGCCGCTCGACGAAGCTCGGCGCGCCATTCGGTTGATGGGTCTGCACCATCTGCACCACGAGCTTGCGGCCGCGCAAGGCATCGCCGGCTTCTTCGCCGGCACGCAGCCAGGTGGGACTGTCGTGGCGGCGGCCCCGCGCATCGGCGCCCATGTTCGGCGCGCCACCAAAGCCGGTGATCCGTCCCTTCGTGGCCGTCGAGCTGTTGCCTTGCGGGTCGATCTGCAGCGTGGCGCCTACGAACATGTCGCAGGCATATTGTCCGGCGACCTGCGCCAGCGCGCGGTTCGACCGCAGGCTGCCGTCGGCGCCGACCGGAAAGATATCGGCGCGGCTGGCGACGTAGCGCTCCATGCCCAATTCGGAGCCGAAGCAATAGACGCCGTCGACAAAGCCGGCTTCGATCGCGGGGATCAGGGTCGGGTGCGGGTTGAGCACGAAATGGTTCGCGACCTTGCCCTTAAGGCCGCGCTGCGCAGCGTAGGTCGGCAGGATCAGCTCGATCGCCGCCGTCGCATAGCCGATGCCGTGGTTGAGCCTGCGCACCTGATAGGGTTCATAGACCGCCGCGATCGCCATCATCGCCATCAGCACGTTCTCGTCCCTGACCTTGGCGGGATCGCGCGTGAATAACGGCTCGATGGCGTAGGGCCTAGGGCTCGGCACGACGAAATCGACCCAGTCGCAGGGGATGTCGACGCGCGGCAGCCGATCGACGACCTCATTGACCTGCGCCACGACAATGCCGCCACGGAAGGCAGCGGCTTCTGCAATGGTCGGCGTGTCCTCGGTATTGGGGCCGGTATAGAGGTTGCCGTCGCGGTCGGCCTTGTCGGCGACGATCAGCGCCACGCGCGGCGAAAGATCGACCAGCATGCGGGCATAGAGTTCGAGATAAGTGTGGATCGCGCCGATCTTCACCGTGCCGTTGGTGACGAGCTCGGCGAGCTTGCGGCTCTGCTGGCCGGCGAAGGCGAAATCCAGCCGATTGGCGATGCCGCGCTCGAATACGGCGAGATGATCGGGCAGCGCCAGCACCGACTGCACCATGTGCAGGTCATGCAACCGCACGGGATCGGCCTTTGCCAGCGCTTCGGCGAGGAAATCGGCCTGCTTCTGGTTGTCGCCCTCGATGGTGACGCGGTCGCCGGGCTCGATGATTGCTTCGAGCAGCGCCGTCACGCGGTCGGGCGGACATAATTTTCCGCTGTTGCCGCTGACCTTGGCGGCGCGTGCCAGCCGGGTGGCGCGGTCCGTTCCCTGGTGTGACGTGTTGGACATGATGGATCTCCTTACTGACGGTTGATAGGTAAAGGGCGCGCGCCAGCACCTGTTTGAAAGTCGTCAGTGCATCTCAGCAGGGCGAGATCACTGCCACCTGCACGGGTTATCGCGCCGAAAGGTTCTTGAATTAAGTGACCTTATGTCAGGTGATTACTGACCGTGTGTCAGGGTGAGTTTGTGCCCTTCGTTGGAAGGAAATTGCCCGGAGTGAGTGCCCGGCGGGCAGAGCTTTCCGCCGCTGACCTTGGCGCCCCGCGGCAGCCGCGTGGTGCGATCCGCTCCCTGCTGCTGTGACGTGTTGGACATGACGACCTCCTTCGCTTTGATGATCTCTTCACAGCGGAAGGTAGGTTCGCGGCATTGATTATAGAAACGATATTTTATAATATGATTGATTATGAAATGAGATCAATTCCATGCTGGATTTCGAACTGCTGCGCGCCTTCGTTGCCGTTGCCGATCACGGCGGCTTCCACCGTGCCGCCGAGCGGCTCAATCTCACGCAGTCGACCATCAGCCAGCAGATCAAGCGGCTGGAGCTCGAGACCAGGCGCCCGCTGTTCCGGCGCACGACCCGCAGCGTCGCGCTGACCGACGACGGCGAGATGCTGCTCGGCGACGCGCGTCGTCTGCTGCAACTCGAGGAAGCCGCGCGTCATCGCCTGTCGGCGCCGCGGCTGTCGGGTATGGTGCGTCTCGGTGTGGTGGAGGAGGTCGCGGGCGGCTCGCTGCCGTCGGCGCTCGGCCGTTTCGCGAGCTTGCATCCCGGCGTGAAGCTCGAAGTGCAGATCGGTGTCAGTGCGGAGTTGATCGAGCAACTCAATGAGGGGCGGCTCGACGTCGTGTTCGCCAAGCGCCCGCTCGGCACCTCGCGCGGACGGCTGGTGTGGCGGGAGCCGCTGGTCTGGGCCGCGGCCGATACCTTCGATCTCGTGCCGGGCGCCGTGCTGCCGCTCGCGCTTTATCGCGAGAAGTCCGTCTCGCGCGAGGCCGCGCTTGCAGCCCTCGGCGAGGGCGATCTCGCCTGGGAGATCATCTATACCAGCCCGAGCCTGACAGGCGTGCGTGCCGCCGCGCTCGCAGGGTTAGCGATCACGCCGCTTCCGGCGAGCGCGATCGTTGCGGGCCTGCGCGTTCTTGGGCTGGAGCACGGCCTGCCGCGTCTGCCTGATTTGGAATTTGCGATCTACGAGAAGAAGCGGCCCGACAAGGCGCCAGTGGCACTCGCCGCTGCGCTATTGGCGCTGGCGCAAGGCCCGTCGCGCCCGACGATTTGAGATGGCGCTGGCGAGCCAGTCTGAACGTCTGGGCCAGCACTAAGATAGGTTAGGCAATCGGACGGCGCCCTTTCGCGCCGAGACGAAATTCGACCAAACTGGGTGGCCGACAGAAACCCATGGTGGCCAGGTTAGGACCGTGGTGTGGCACCTGGTTCGGCCGCGGATCTGAAGCAAAGCCGGCCTACGCACCCAACCCTGGTCCATGCTGAGGGGCCGAAGATTCGCCGTATCGAACACGATGTCGAACTGGCGTCCCCGCAGCACGATACGCATTCCAACTACACGTTTTTCGGCGCTGTTGGTAGCCAGCCTAACCTGGATGTTCGGTGAAGCCTCGAACTGCATAGGCCCCAAATACCAATGCAATCCCGCCCCATTGTCCCAACGACCGGTCAACAGCGCATCCATCACTTTATCCGAATTGAACTCGTAATGGTCTTTCACGCGCTCACCGTCGACTTCGCCGAAGCTCATACAAATGCCGCAGGCCACTTTCAGCATCCATCGTTCGATCGCGTCGCCGCTAATCAGGAAGTTCAGGCTCTTTCTTGACAGAGACCTACGCCCGAAATCCTCGTCGATCTGTTTCAATGCCCGAAAAAATATCGCTGCTTCAGTATCCAAAACATGCAATGCAGAGTTGTGACGTCGGCAAAGCACTTTGGCGGTCAGCGCACTAATCGGCAGAAGCTGATGTTCGTCTGGGTGCTGCCAAGGCATGCCGGAAACGTCGATTGCGGCGCCGATCTCACTGAGAACGGCTTGAGACAAGTAGTGTTCTTTTGAGAGTTCTCGGTCGCAATCAGTAGTGTTGGACAGGTAGCAGCGGGGATGTGCGTAGTTGGTTTTGGGAGATGGCGGAAGTGGATCTTTAATCCGCTTCCAGGGCCGTCCCGCAATTGTGTGACAGCAGATATCAAGCCTTCTTCCACTGCCGCAAGGACAGGGATCACTCAGTTTCCAAGGCAAAACGACTCGTGTGGGCATGTCCTACAGCGCCCTTGATCGACCCCATTTGGTCGCTCTTAGCTCCGGGCGTAGCTCGCGACTGCTTGCTGAAGCGATCAACCCAGTTGCGGAATCGGTTATAGTGACGTGGATTAATCTGTCAGTTAGTCGCGGCGGAAATTTTCTATGCGTTTGAACGGGAGAAGCGGCCGATAAAAAATTCGGACGGGATAGACTTCGTGCATGCGCTCTATCTACCGCATACGGACTTGTGGCGCGGAGACCGAAGCTTTGCCGACTTACTTCGGAAACACGCGGTGAGCTTCAGCGACAGAGTTGTGCCAACGCTGCTGGAACTGCCGGCACGGATCGAGGCGGCCGTGGCGAAGCAATCTCTGAGATTCGACTGACTTCCGGTACGTGAGCAGAGAATTGATCTGCTCCAATTTGCCCGACGGGCAAATCACCTGAAACCCTGTCCAGCCCTCTCGCTAAAAATAATTCGCTTCGCCATTTGGTAGACACAGCACTACTGATTCCGCCGTCCCGCCTCACAAGAGGGGCGTATCGCGATCGTCACGGACGTGGATGCGGGATCCGGTGGACGTTGTTGGTGCGCGCGACGAATGCGCCAATGAGCGGACGGCGAAGTCGTGTGGTTTTGATGCCTCGACGCTGGCATTCAACCTGGTGACGATGCTTGCGCATCGCACTGGGGATGGTGACAAAAAAAGCCGATCACCAGAGAGAGCACGAAGGAAGCCGTTAAAACCATTCGCGCAGGAAAAGCCGGAATGTTTCGGCGGACCTGTGGTGACTAACTCGTGTGCTTTTCTACTTTGCACGCGAGGCTGCGGGTGCGCAAAGCATCCGGCTTTTCCTGCGCCCTCTGTTTTCGAGGGACATGCTTCGTGTGCAACTCGGGCGAATCTCGCTGCGGGAATGCGCACGTGTGCCTTGGAAAATTGCGCCGCCGCCATGGCTCCTCGCAATGACGATGGGTTGTTTGACATCCTAGAAGTCCATCGGCTCGGCGAGATTGCCACTTTGGGCGATTGTTCTGGATTCGCGAATAACGCGTTTCGGTCCCGTCGAATAGAAAAATCCCCGTGGAGGCCGCATGTTGGATTTGCGACAGAATGATCGCGAGGCTCGTCATGCTGAACACGATAAAGCAAAGCGGTTGGTGGCTTGCGATCACCGTGGCCGGCGTTCTCCAGGATGGCGCGATCGCGGCCGGTGTCGGCGCTCTCATCGTCGGGATGCTCCTCAAGGCAGCTCGCACAGTCTGGCTGTCGTTGTCGCAGCGGTCGCGCGATCGGCACCACCGCCACGAACTCGCATCCCGCCGAACCAGAATTCAGCCTTCGAAGCGACGAGCCAGGAATCGGGGACATCACCATGCCTATCCGTGAAAAAAGACGCACTGAGGATCAAGCGGATGAGTTGCACGGGGATCTATCCTCACAAGAGGGCCTCGCAGTTGCTCACAAAGTTTCCGAATTGCGCTCCGAGCCGCGCGAGGTGCCGTCGATTGCGCCGGTCGATCCGGCGAAACGGCCAAGCGCGGTCGCAGGGGACCGCAAGTCGCCTCCGGCGCGTCATCAAAGGGTCCGATGGGCGCTGTTCGCGCTGCTGCCGATCGCAGCCGTCGCCGGCGCTTACTTGTATGTCACCGGCGGCCAGATCATGTCGACCGACGATGCCTATGTTCAGGCCGACAAGGTCGGCGTTTCGACCGACGTTTCCGGCATCGTCAACGACGTCGATGTCCACGACAACCAGTATGTGTCTTCGGGGCAGGTTCTTTACCGTCTCGACCCCCGTCAATTCCGGATCGCGCTCGACAACGCGAAGGCAAATCTTGCGCAGACCGCGCTCACGATCGATGCGATGAAGCAGGATTACAAGCGCATGTTGAGCGACGCTGAGGCCGAGCAGGCGCAACTCGATCTCAACCAGATCAACTACAATCGCGCCAGCACGCTGGTGCGTTCCGGTGCGGTGTCACAGTCCACATACGATTCCGCGAACTACAATCTGCTCAACAGCAAGAGCAAACTTCAGTCGCTGCAGCAGCAGGCGGCCACGCAATTGGCGCGGTTGGCCGGCAATCCCGAGATCGAGACGACGCAGCATCCGCAATACCTGCAAGCCAAGGCGCAGGTCGATGAAGCCCAGCGCGAGCTCGACCACACCGTGGTGAAGGCGCCCTTCGCCGGGATCGTTACCAACGTGCCCTCGATCGCGCCCGGCAAATATCTGGCCGCTTCGGTCACGGCCTTCAACCTGGTGGCCACGGATCACGCCTGGGTTCAGGCCAATCCCAAGGAAACGGAGATGACTCACGTGCGGCTCGGCCAGCCGGTCGCGGTGACGGTCGATACCTATCCTGACGTCCAGTGGCACGGCACCGTCGAGAGCATCAGCCCGGCTGGCGCACAGGAATTTCAGCTGCTCCCGGCGCAAAACACCAGCGGCAACTGGGTCAAGGTGGTTCAGCGGATTCCGTTGCGCGTGCGCATCGACACGAGCGGCGCCGGCATGCCACCGCTGCGATCCGGAATGAGCGTCGAGATCGATGTCGACACCGGCCACACCCGCGGCCTGCCGCGCTTCCTGACCGCGCTGTTCGAGCGCCGTGGGAGCGCCTCATGACGGAGGAAGCCGCCCAGACTGGAAACCGTCGCGGCACGATTACGGTCCTGGTGCTGCTCGCGGCGATGATGCAGACGCTCGACACCACGATCGTCAATGTCGCGTTGCCCTATGTGCAGGGGAGCGTGGCGACAAGCCCGGACCAGATCGATTGGGTGCTGACCGCCTACATCACCGCGGCTGCGATCATGACGCCGCCGACCGGTTTTCTGGTCGCTCGTTTCGGCCTCAAGCGCCTGTTCATGGTGTCGACGCTGGGCTTCACGTTTGCCTCGATGCTCTGTGGCCTGGCTGACTCACTGACACAGATCGTGCTGTTTCGAATTCTGCAGGGCGCCTTCGGGGCGGCGATGATCCCGCTGTCGCAGACGGTCCTGCTTTCGATTTACCCGAAGGAGCGCCATGGTTTCGCGATGGCGCTGTTCGGCCTCGGTGTCGTGGTCGGTCCCGTACTTGGCCCGGTGCTCGGCGGCTGGCTCACCCAGGATTACACCTGGCGTTATGTGTTCTACATCAACGGGCCGCTGGGAATTATCGCCTTTCTTGGCATGATGATGTTTCTGCCGGAAACGCCGCGGAGCGGACCGCAGAAATTTGACTGGTTTGGTTTCAGCACCCTCAGCCTGGCCATCGGTGCGTTTCAGATCCTGCTGGATCGCGGCGAGATCAAGGATTGGTTCGGCTCAAGCGAAATCGTCATCGAAGCGCTCGTCGCCGGCTCGGCCCTCTATCTCTTTCTGGTTCACACCTTCACGGCCGAGCGGCCCTTCATGCGCCCGGCGCTGTTTCGCGACCGCAATCTTTCCGCCGGCGTGATCTTCAGCATGGTCGCGTTCATCACACTTTATGCCTCGCTCGCGTTGCAGCCGCCCTATCTGCAGGACCTCATGAACTATCCGGTCTTCACGGCCGGTCTGGTCATGGGACCCCGTGGGGTGGGCACCATGGTGGCCACCATGCTCGTCGGCCGGTTCGTCGGAAAAGTCGACACGCGCCTGCTTCTGGCGATTGGGCTCGGCCTTTCGGCCTGGGCGTTCTACACCATGATCGGCTGGACGCCGGACGTCTCGGAGCGCGAGATTGTCGTAACGGGATTGATCCAGGGAGCAGGCTTCGGCACTCTTTTCGTCCCCATGAGCGCCGTCACGCTATCGACGCTCGCGCCGGAGGATCGCGCCGATGGGGCGAGCGTCTTCAGCCTCTCGCGCAGCATCGGCTCAAGCGTGGGCATTTCAACATTCAGTGCGCTCTTGACCACCAATACGCAGATCAATCACGCCAACATCTCGGCCTATGTCACCCCGGTCAATCGCGCCTTCGAGAATCCCGGCGTCGCGCAGTTCATGAGCCCGTTGACCGCGGCCGGCCGGGCAGCGCTCGATGCCCTGGTCACGCAGCAGGCGCAGGTCGTTGCCTATATGGATGATTACAAGCTGCTGCTGATCGCTACGCTTGCCCTGTTTCTGCTGCTCTTCATTTTCAAGAGGACGAGCGGACCGGCCGATCACACCATGGCGGTCGAGGGCTGACAGCTTGTATGCCCGGTGCAACCCGATACAATCAGCCGGCGAAGCTGGATGTATGGGCAAGTCATGGACCGCGTCTCATCGATGCTGTCGTTCGTCAAAGTGGTCGACACCGGCGGCTTCGGGTCGGCCGCGCGACAACTCAACCTGTCGGCCAGCGTCGTCACCACCCGTGTCAAATCGATCGAAGAACGGCTTGGCGTCCGCTTGCTGAATCGCACGACGCGCAGTGTCAGCCTCACCGAGGCGGGACGAGCCTATTATGACCGCTGCGTCCAGATCCTTTCGGAGATCGAACATGCGGAAGAAGCAGCTCAAGTGCTGCAATCGAAGCCGCAAGGCATTCTGCGGCTCAACACCTCTCCCGGCATTCCGGCGCTGATCGCCCGGCCGATTGCCGAATACGGCCTGCGTTATCCGGATGTGACGATCCACATGGCCGCGACGAGCCGCATGCTGGATCTCGTGGAAGAGGGATACGATCTGGCGATCTGGTACGCGGCGAGGCCGGATCCGGGCCTGATCGTTCGCCGCCTCGCCGACTATCGCCTGGTCGCTTGCGCTTCCCCGGAATACCTCGCCAGACATGGCCGGCCCGAACATCCGTCAGAACTGGCCAAGCACGATTGCGTGATTTTCTACGATTCTCCCACGTTGGGCAGAGACGGCAGGGAATGGCATTTCACCGGGCCGGATGGCGAGATTTCATTAAGGGTGACGGGAAATCTCGAAACCAACAGCGCGATTGCATTTCGTCGCGCGGCGCTGCTGGGGCAGGGGATCATCATGGCGCCAGCGCCACTGGTGTTTGATGATCTGAAATCCGGCGCGCTTGTATCAATTCTGAGTGATTTTTTGCCAAAGCAATTCTCGATTGACGCGTATTATCCGCACCGCGCGCACCTGCCCGCAAAGGTACGTACGTTCATCGATCTTCTTATTGACGATTTACGTCAGATCGATCGCGATCCCCGTGCACCTGATGAAGAGCGTTCGAACAGCACTGTCATACAGGCGGCCCCTTTGAGCGATCCGCACCCCACGCCGAAGCGAAAAGGCAACGCGCCCGGTCGCGGTCGCCGATAAAAGCAGCCACGGCCTATGGCCGCTTCACGGCAGGCTCACGAAACCGCGATCCGCAGCGATGAAAGCGCGGCTCTCGGCACATCGTCCGCATCCCCTGATTATTCGGTGTCGTTGAATAGTCTGTTTGAATATCGCCGCCTTATCCGCAGCGCGCACAGAGCTAAATCAAGAACCGCGAACCGAGCCGAATGAGATGCACTTAACGATGTCGGCAGGTCGCAAACCCAGATTGGTATGGACGCATTCGCGCCCACACGAAGAAACGGAGAAGACAAATGACCAACCTCAAAACACTTGCCGCTGTGATGATTCTTTCCGCCGCCGTTGCCACGCCGGCGTTTGCCAAGGAACATGGCCGCACCCTTGAACGGTATCGCGGAGTTTACAATCAGATGAGCGCGCCGTCCTACGCCGTCCCCGAGTCGCAGGCGGACCGCAACATCCAGAACTTTGGCTTCAGCGGAAGGGACCCATCGCGAGTGGGCGGATGGGATCCGTCGCTCCATCCCTCCGGAAGCTAAATGATACAGGACATCGGAACACATCCAAGGATGTGTTCCGATCTGTCCTTGGGTTATTGCCTGGCGGGCTTTCACTGAAATGCAAAATGGCCCCCAATCTGATTGGGGGCCATTTGCGCGATAAAGCGGATATCGTTGATTTGCTTCGATCTCTTAAAAAGGGGCAGTGCAGGGGGGCAGCTAAGCCTTTGCTCGCGCCGTGCCTTACGCCACGGTGGTCTTGCGGCGATTTCTGCTGGAGCGAAGATGGTACATGCGCTTGGCGTGCAGCATCTTCATGTCGGCGCGCTTGATCACTTGTTCGAGCCGGTCGCCTGGCCGGCTGGTGGCGATTCCAGTCGAGATGCTGAGCGGAACGTCAGGATAAAACTGGTTGTTGATCTCGATGAGTGCCTTCAGCGAAGCGAGAACCGCCTCGCCGACCACGGCGTCGGTGCCGGGCAGCAGCACGGCAAATTCGTCGCCGCCGATACGCGAGACCGAAGCCGGCTTTTCGATCAGCGATTCGAACACTTCGCCCGCCCGGCGTAACAGTGTATCGCCGGCGGCGTGGCCGAGTTCATCGTTCGCCGCCTTCAGTCCGTTAAGATCCGCAACGATGATCGTGACCGGCAGTGGTCCCTTGCGTTCCAGCCGATTGAGTTCGTCGACATAAAACGAGCGGTTCAAGGTGCGCGTCAGTACGTCATGGGTGCCGAGATATTCGAGATAGGTCTCGGCCTTCTTGCGGGCGGTGATATCGGTCAACGCGACCTGCACCTGCGACCAGTCGTGTTCGTGGCTCGGAAGGACCGAGAATTGTAGCAGCAGATGCAGCTTGGTGCCGTCCAGCGCATAGTTCACCACTTCGCGCTGCTGGAACAGCTTGCCATCCCACAGATCGATAAGTTGCTCGCGAAAGGGCGGTCCCATTTCGTCCCGGAAGATCTTCGGAAGATTGTGCAGCAGCGTTTTCTTGTCGGCCGCACCGAACAGTTGCAGCGTGCGGCTGTTGACGTCGATGACGTGGATTTCGCTCATGCAACGCGAGACGAACTCTTCGTGGACATCGGTGAAGACGCGGAAGTCTTCGATACCGCGGGCACGCACGTCGTCGATCAACCGTTTCACGGCGCTGAAATCCTCCACCCACAGCGATACCGGCGAGTGGGCGAACAAGCCAAAGGCGTAATTCTGGCTATTGAGCAGGTCGCGCCGGGTGCTCTCTCGCTCGGTTACGTCCTCGATCGACACCATGACGCGGTCCCAGCTCTGTTCGTGGCCGGGAAGGACCCTGCCGCTGAGCTGGATATCGAGACGCTTGCCGGTCAGTGTGTAATTGACCGTATGGCTGGAAAAGCTGGTCTGCCCGTACCAGAGCTGGGCGAGTTCCTCGACATGGCTCTTGAACGTATCGTCGCGTAGCACCTGGCCGAGATTCGCCATCAAATGATCGAGGTCGCGGGCGCCGTAAAGGGCCAAGGTCTTGGGATTGACCTTCAGGACACGGATGCGCTCGGAGCAGCGCCGGACCCGATCCGGATTTGCCGTCAAGTACGCCTTGATGTCGGTGATGTTTTCCGCGCGCCATTCCTGAAACAGCGCCCGAACCCCGCTATAGTCCTCGATCCAGAGCGAAACCGGCGCCAGATCGAACATTTCGGCGTCGCTATCCCGATCGATGGACGAAACGGACATGAAGAGGCCTTGAGGAGTCAGGTGCTCCTCTGCTGTAGGCACAATTCGTTAAGATTCCTTCATTGTTTGCGACGGCCCGCGCTGACGCCTCGATCGAATGAAGCGGGCCGGAAACGCTTCGCCGTCTGGCAAATCGCCGCGCCACGCGGAGCGGAGGAGATCGATCGGGCGCCCGGCTTCGCCGGTCAAGCTTCGCTGCTTCGAAGCTTGGCTGCGCCAAGCGTAGCTGCGAAGCAGCGAAGCTTGGTGCCCCTGGCCGGAATCGAACCAGCACTCCTTGCGGAACTCGATTTTGAGTCGAGCGCGTCTACCAGTTCCGCCACAGGGGCCTTCGGTCGGCCAAGCCAGCCTCGCGAAGCCGGCGGAATATAGCGGCCGGCCGCCGCCGGTCAACCCGCTGTGAAGAAGGATGCCTCGACAGGGCCGCCGTCCCGCGATACGAGCCATTTGGGTAACCGGAGGCTCCTGCGATGGCAAATGTGACAGCTGTGTCCCCGATGGGACGCACCGGTTCACCGGCGCTCTCCGCTGCGCTGGCGGTGCTTGTGATTGCGGCAGCGACCATCGCCGGCGCCTGGTACTTCCAGCTGGTGCTGGGTCTTCAGCCCTGTCCGATGTGCCTCGAGCAGCGCTACGCCTATTACCTCGCGATTCCGCTCGCGGGGCTGGTGGCGCTCGCCGCCGGGCTTCACGCCCCGCGCGGGCTGCTCATTTGCGGGCTCGTCATTCTAGCCCTTGCCGCGCTCGGCAATGCGGTGTTCGGCGCCTATCACGCCGGCGTGGAATGGAAGTTCTGGCCGGGGCCGGCGGATTGCACGGGTCCGGTCGGCAATCTCGGCAGCGCGGGCTCGCTGCTGGACCGGCTCGATACGGTCAAGGTGGTCATGTGCGACGAGATACAGTGGAGCTTCCTCGGCATCTCGCTCGCCGGTTACAACGCGCTGATCTCGTTGTTGATGGCGGCGATTGCGGTGTGGGGTGTCGCGCGGTCAGCCCGGCAGGGCTAAATTCTGTTGTTGGAGCGTGATCTTTTCGAAAAAACGCTGCCCACTTTTTCGGATCACGCTCTAATCGTCCACATCTTCCTGCGGGCGTCCAAACAGATGGACGATGCCGGGCGTGGCGATTGTAACGAAGATAAATCGCGACAGATGATGCGCCCCGACAAAGATCGGATCGATGTGCAGCGTCAGCGCCAGCGCCAGCATCGCGTCCATGGCGCCGGGCGCGTAGGCCACCAGAACGTCGGCGAAGCGCACGTTGGTGGTCCACGCCACGAGCGTGACGAACACCGCCGAAATCAGAATGGCAATCGCAAAAGAGCCGAGCCCGGCGGTGAGATGACGCAATAGCGTGCTCATCCTCATGCGTGAGAAGCGAGAGCCGATCAGCGTGCCGATGCCGATCAGCGCGATGCTCCGGACCAGCGGCGGCAGGCCGCCGTCGATCAGGCCTGCGCCATGCAGCACGCTTGAGCCGATCATGGCTCCGAACAGCCAGCTTGCCGGGAAATTCATCATCCTGAGCACGAGTGAAACCGCTACCGACGCGCCGATCAGGCCAGCCAGTCCGAGCGGAGAGGCGACTGTCATCGTCAGCGTCGGCGCGGAAGAGGATGTCAAACCGGTCGCGACCAGGATCAGCGGCAGGGCCGCGGTCAGGATGATCACCCGGAGCGTCTGTACCACCGCGATCGCCGGCATGTCGGCGCCCTTCTCGATGGCCAGCAGGGCGATTTGCGACAAGGCGCCCGGGCTTGCGGCCAGAAACGCCGAGGTACGATCCCAGCCGTGTAGGCGCTGGAGATAGTAGCTGGAGCCGAAGGTCGTGCAGAAGGTCGCGAGCGCCAGAAGGCCGATGGTCACGGGATAGGCACCGACATGTTGCAGCAGCTGCCGCGACATCAGCGACCCCAGCGAAATGCCGAGCAGTACCAGCACCGCCTGGGTCAGGTGGGCGGGGACCGCCATCGACCGCCCCAGCATCGCCGCAGAGCCGACCGCCAGCATGGCGCCCGTGATCAATCCGCCGGGCAATCCCGTGACGAGAAACAGCAGGCCCCCGATCGTGCCGATCGCAAGCGTCTCGAAGTATTGGAGGGTCTTGGTGCGGGTGGGGAGGGCGTCCGCCAACCATGGAGGGATCTGGCTCACGGCGCCTTATGGCAAATCCGACTGCTATCGACAAATGCGCGGAGATGATCGCTGCAATGCACTCTGTATTGGATCGGTCCAAGGATTGGGCTCGGCGCCCCATCCTCCCGGCAACCAGGAGGATGGGACGGATCGAGGTGGTGTTATCACTTCTTCTCGGACGCGGCCTTCTTGCACTCGGAGCGGAATTTCTTGCGCTCCTTGCCGTGCAACCCCTTGGCGTCGGCTTCCTTGGAGCATTCGAGCGATTCGGCGCTGCGGGGCTTTGAGGTCTTTGCCGCGGGCGCAGCCGCATCCGACTTGGCGGCCGGTGCCGCGGTGGACTGGGCGAAAACGGGAGTAGCGAAAAGCAGGAGCGACGCGCCGAGAGCGGCGGCCAGGCGGGACGAGTTCGTCATGAGAAACACCTCGGAGGTTGAAGGGGGCGCCACCGTTGCGCCGTGATGCTGAACCGCGCATGAATGAGTGTTCAGGTCGCGATTTCGCGGCGCGATATTTTGGACAAGTCAGGATGGCCGTCGTCACATGTCTCGTTCACATGCCTTGGTCATATGCCTTGGCTACGTTAGGATGGGGAACTTCAGACCAGCATCCCCAAGGGATCAAGGGAGATCAAGGATGACCATTAAAGCCAAGTTATTGTGTGCCGCCGCGGCGTCGGCTTTGGCCGCGTTTGCAGCAACCGCGCCCGCGCAGGCCCTGACCTCGCAGGAGTGCAGCGCGAAGTATCAGGCCGCCAAGTCCGGTGGCACCCTCAACGGCATGAAGTGGAACGATTTCCGCAAGGCTCAGTGCGGCGCCGATGCGACGCCGATGGCCGCGCCGGTTATCGCGCCCGCCGCTCCGCCGCCGCCGGTCGCCGAAGCCAAGCCGAAGGCCGCGCCCCCCATGGCGGCACCGGCATTTCCGAGCGGGCCTGCGAACTTCCCGATGGCGATCAATCCGAAATACGCACAGGAAAGCGCCGGCAAGGCGCGCATGCATACCTGCGTTGACCAATACAATGCCAACAAAGAAACAAATGGCAACGGCGGCCTGAAGTGGATCCAGAAGGGCGGCGGTTACTACAGCGAATGCAACAAGCGCCTCAAGGGGCCGGCTTGATCGATCAAAAGGCCCGGGTCGAATTGGCCCGGGCCTTATCCTATCTGGTTTGTCCGCGTGAACGACGTGATAAGGTCTCGGCCGCACGCTTGCGGGAGAAGGTATGAGAAAATCTGAAACGGCCGCGATCACGACACTGATGTTGTTGTCTCATATGCTCTCGCCGGCAATCGCGGGGCCCGCTTCGCCGCTGGTGATCGCCCAGGCGCAGACGCAAGCCCCACCTGCGGCCTCGACGCCAGCGCCGGCGCAGCCGCCCGCCGCAACCACCGCACCGGCAACGGTCGTCGCTCCGGCCGAGAAATCGGCGCTATCGACGGTGGCGTGTGGAGTGAAATATCTGGAAGTAAAAGTCGCCGGCAAGCTTAATGGCCGTAAATGGGTCGACTTCCGCCGCGACGAGTGCGGCAAGCGCGAGACCACGGCCGTGTTCCCGGCGGCGATTTCGCCGAAATACGAGAACGAAAAAGATATCGACAGGGCCCGCACCAAAACCTGCGCCGATCAGTTCACGGCCAACAAGGCGACCAACGCCAATGGCGGCCTGGTATGGGTCGAAAAGGACGGCGGCTATTATGCCGAGTGCGTCATCCGCCTGAAGGGGTGATCGCGGTGGTTGCGCGGCTTGTGGATTCATGATCGCGAGCCTCAGTCTTATCCTGCTGTGTCAGTTGGCCGGTGAGGCCCTCGTCCGCGGGATCGGCGTGCCGATACCGGGGCCTATCATCGGCCTGATGCTGCTTCTGTTGCTGCTCCTGCTGCGCGATCGCTTCGCCGTGCTGGCGCGTGGGCCGCTACAAGACGGTGAAGGCGGGGGCGTCGAATCGACCAGCCGCGGTCTCCTTGCGAACCTGTCCTTGCTGTTTGTTCCAGCCGGCGTCGGCGTCGTCCAGAAGCTCGATCTCATTGTCGATCACGGTATCGCTTTCCTGGGCGTGCTGGCGATTTCGGTGCTGATCACGCTCCTGGTGACAGTGGGGACGTTTATCGTCGCAAGCCGGCTGATGACGCGCGGAGAGAGCGAGCGATGAGTGGCGATCCGTTCTCGCTCTGGGTCTATCTTTCACAGTCGCCGCTCTTGTGGCTGACGGTGACGTTATTGGTCTACGCGATCGCCGACGCGGTATCGATCTGGACCCACCGCCATCCCTTCGCCAATCCCGTCTTGCATTCGATGTGGATCATCGGTGTGTTCCTGAAGCTGACGAACACCTCCTACACGACCTATTTCGGCGGCGCGCAGTTCGTGCACTTCCTGCTTGGGCCCGCGACGGTCGCACTGGCGGTGCCGCTCTATGAAAACCGCAAGGTCGTGGCCTCGGCCATTTTGCCGATGCTGGTGGCGTTGGCCGCCGGCTCGGTGACGGCGGTCGTCTCCGTGGTATTGCTCGCGGAAGCCGCGGGCCTGCCGCGCGAGGTGGTATTGTCGATGGCGCCAAAGTCCGTCACCGCGGGCGTTGCGATGGGCATCAGCGAATCGCTGCATGCCGATCCGTCGCTGACGGCGGTTGCCGTGATCCTGACCGGGATCATGGGCGCGATCACGGTGACGCCGCTGATGAACCGGATGGGCATCACTGATTATCGCGCCCGCGGCTTTGCCGTCGGTATTGCCGCCCACGGTATCGGCACCGCGCGCGCCTTTCAGGTCGATGCGGTGGCGGGTGTGTTTGCCGGGATTGCCATGAGCCTCAATGCACTGGTCACGTCGCTTTTGGTACCGCTGGCGGTTACGTTCCTGCTGCGGTAACAGGATTGCCATTCAAAGCCCGTTGAGAGGCTAATAGGGAGCTGGCTTTTTGATAATCTCCGCGATGCAAGCTGGGCTCGGGATCGCATCGGGAGCGCTGGTCGGATTTTCGCTGGGCCTGATCGGCGGCGGCGGGTCGATCCTGGCGGTGCCGCTAATGGTCTATGTGGTCGGTGTCACCGACGCCCATATCGCGATCGGGACCAGCGCCATTGCGGTTGCGGTCAACGCCGCCATCAATCTGTCGAATCACGCCCGTGGCGGCACGGTGCGCTGGTCGTGCGCACTGCCCTTTGCAGCCGCCGGAATTGCCGGCGCATTGGTGGGCACGGTTTTCGGCAAGCTGCTCGATGGCCGAAAGCTGCTGGAGCTGTTCGCGCTTCTGATGCTGGTGATCGCGGTCCTGATGCTCAAGACGCGCGCGCGCGCCGGCCTGCCGGACGTGCGCATGAGCTGGGACAACATGCCGGCCATCCTCGGACTTGGCCTTGCAACCGGCACGCTGTCCGGCTTCTTCGGCATCGGTGGCGGCTTCCTGATCGTGCCGGCCTTGATGCTGGCGACGGGAATGCCGATCATCAACGCGGTCTCCTCTTCGCTGGTCGCGGTGACGGCGTTCGGCCTGTCCACCGCTGCGAGCTACGCCTGGTCCGGGCTGATTTCCTGGGAACTGGCGGGATTGTTTATCGCGGGCGGATTGGCCGGCGGCCTGATCGGCACCCGCCTGGCGCGGTCGCTGTCGGCCCAGCGCGGCGCGCTCAATATCGTGTTCGCTACGGTCATTATTGTGGTAGCGCTTTACATGCTCACGCGTAACTTATTCGCGTTCTGATGCTAGATCAGGCAATGAAATGGCGGAAAGCAGCCGGAGACAGTTAATGAGCAATGCGATCGATTCTATCCGGCTGAACCGGCGCCGCCTGTTAAGCTCGCTCGGAGTTTCGGCTCTTGGCCTGAGTGCGCTATCTGTACCGGCGCTCGGGCAGAGCGACGATGTTCTGACCGAAGCGCTGGTGTTGCGCGATCCGGATATCCCGGTGGCGGGAAACGTTGATGGCAACATCTCGATCGTCGAATATTTCGACTATCAATGCCCTTATTGCCGCAAAGTCGAACCGGAATTGCGGCAAGTGGTCCATGAGGACGGCAAGGTCAGGCTGGTCTGGAAAGACTGGCCGATCCTGGGGCCGATGTCGGTGACGGCGGCGCGGATGGCGCAGGCGAGCAAATATCAGGACAAGTTCGTTGAAGCTCACGATGCACTGATCGCGATCAACGCCAAGCTCACCGAGCCCAAAATTCGCGAGGCACTTGCCGGCGGCGGTGTCGATATCGATCGCCTCGATCGCGATCTTGCAAGCAACGAAAGCGCCATCAGTGCCACGCTAACCCGCAACAAAGATCAGGCGACCGCGTTCGAATTCCGCGGCACGCCTGCTTTCATCGTCGGCAAATTCCGCGTGCCGGGTGCCCTGACCATGGTGCAGTTCACCCAGGTCATTGCCGACGCAAGAAAAGCGGCCGCGGCAAAGAAGTAGTGCCGCGAGCCGCTACGTTGACGTCAAGCGCATATTACTTCGACGACAAACGGATCCAGTCTTCATGGGCGCGCATCTTCACCGCGTTCCAATCGGCGGAGGCGACATCCCAGTTGACGATGGTCCGGTTGACGGACGCGGTCTGACCGTTGGCGACGGTCGAAGTCGATTGCGAATCATAGACATAGACGCCGGCGACAAGCAGCACCGCACCCAATATCATCCCTAAGAAAACTTGCATCGCTTTGCTCCCAGTTTGCTGGCGCGACAACGGGCCGCGTCGGGATTGGTTCCCCGTGCTTCCTCACCTATCTTTGCGTCAGGTTTTTGCGCGCACATGCGTGATTCTGAGGAGATAATATGACCGACAAGAACAAGAGGGTCGCGATTGTGACGGGGGCTTCGCGTGGCATCGGCGCCGCCGTGGCCGAACGCCTCGCTGCTGACGGCTTTGCTGTCGTTGTCAATTATGCGGCAAGTGCCGGACCTGCGGAGACCCTCGTTCGTACCATTGAAGCACGCGGGCAGCGGGCGCTCGCCGCCAGGGCCGATGTGAGCGATGCAAACGCGGTGCGCGGCATGTTTGAGGCGACTGAGAAGGCCTTCGGCGGGGTCGATGTGCTTGTCAACAATGCCGGCATTATGAAGCTTGCGAAGGTCGCCGATTGCGATGACGCTGCGTTCGACGAGCAAATCGCGATCAATCTCAAAGGCACTTTTAATGGCATGCGGGAGGCGGCGAGGCGCCTGCGCGACGGCGGTCGCATCATCAATTTCTCGACCAGCGTCGTCGGTACCAAGCTCGAGACTTACAGCGTCTATGCCGCGACCAAGGCCGCGGTGGAGACGATGACCGCCATTCTTTCGAAAGAATTGCGCGGCCGTCACATCACGGTCAACGCGGTGGCGCCGGGTCCGGTCTCGACCGAGCTTTTCCTCACTGGAAAATCGCCGGAACTGATCGAACGCATGGCGAAGCTGCCGCCGCTGGAGCGGCTCGGCACGACGGAGGATATTGCTTCCGTCGTTTCCTTTCTCGCAGGTCCCGACGGCGGATGGGTCAACGGCCAGGTGCTGCGCGCCAATGGCGGCATGGTGTAATTGCTCAGCGGCCGCGGGCCAGCCACTCAAGGATTGGTGCGTTCATCTCGCGCGGATAGCAATGGCTGAGATTGTCGATTTCGCGATAGGTGACGTCGGCGCCGGCTGCGGTCAGCAGGTCGCGGGTTTGGCGCGCCGTCTGCACCGGAAACATCCAGTCGAGTGCGCCGTGCACGATGTGGATCGGCAGGCCGCGTAGTCTGTCGGCGTCGGCGATCTCGGCCATCAGCGGATGAAACGTCGCGGCGACCGGCGCCAGATGGGTGAAGGGCGAGGCGCGCTCGAGCCCGGTGACATAGCTGAAGGTGCCGCCATCGCTCATTCCCGTCAGCAGCAATTTTTGGGGATCGATGTTGAAACGGCTGCGAACGGAATCGAGAATGCGCGAGAGATTTTGCGTATCGGCGTCCTCGCCCATCAACGCCCAGGTGCTTCCCATCGCGGTGGGCGCGACGAGGATCGCGCCGACGCTGCGGGCATCGCGCAGCCACCGCCACAGGAAACCGCGACCATTGCCGCTGCCGCCATGCAGCGCCATCACCAGCGGCCAGGTGCGATCGGCCGTATAATATTCCGGCACGTAAAACGAAAAGCCGCCACGACTCTTCGGCTCGTTGTGGTCGTGCATGATGCCGGTCATCTCATTGGCGGGCATGGCTAGCCGTGCCAACAGATCGGCATCCTCGCAAAGTTCGGGATTGAGGAAAAAACTGCTCACCGGCGGAAATCTTGCCGAAAGCGGATACAGCGCCTCCTCCGCGCGCGGCAATTGACGCAGCGCGCGAAAGGCAAGGGTTATATCGCCCTGTCCGGCCTGTACCGCACGCAGCCCGGAAAACGCAGATAGTGCCGCATCGCTTGCGGTCTCGAGCGAGTTCTTCAGGTCGGCAAACTCCGCGGGCCAATCGGCCAACCTTGGACGGACCGCGCTCAAATCCTCGTCCGGTCGGCCGGCGGCTTCCATCACACGGTCGAAGGAGGGCGGATGAAAATGCCGCGCGACGAAACCGAGCGCTTCGAGCGATTGCAATAGCGGCGGCAACACCGCCACCACGTCGTCGATCACGGCCTCGCTCATCGGCGCGGCCCCAATTTAATGGAGACGAGGCGCCTTCAGGAGGCGCGCCCGGTCGGTCGATGCCAGCACGACATCAAAGGTGACGCCCTCATGGTGCACGGTCAGCGGCACATCGACGCCGGCGGTCCCAAGCGCCCAGAGCTTGCGGTAGAAGCCCGCCTGGCTGGTAACTTTGTCGCCATTGATGGCGAGGATCACGTCGCCGGCCTTGAGTTCGGCGCGGGCCGCCGGTCCTTTCGCGGAAACGCCGACGATGACGACGCGGTTGTCGATCTCGGTCGTATACATTCCAAGCCACGGGCGCGCCGGTTTGTTGACGCGGCCGAATTTGCGCAGGTCGTCGAGCACGGGCTTCAGGAGATCGATCGGCACCACCATGTTGACATGCTCGGGCCTGTTGTCCCGTTCACGCTCGAGCTGAAGCGAGCCGATGCCGATGAGCTCGCCGCGTTCCGAAAGCAGCCCGGTGCCGCCCCAATTGGGATGGGCGGGGTGGGTGAAGATCGCTTCATCCAGCATGTATTCCCAATAGCCGGCAAATTCCTGCTTGGCGACGATCTGGCTCGCCACCGACCGCGTGCGGCCGCCGACGCCTCCCATCACGACACGATCGCCGACGGCTGTAGCCGCGGACGAGCCGATTGGCAGGGGATCGAGATCAAGATGGCCGAGCGCTTGCACGAGTCCAAAACCCGTCACCGCATCGAATCCGAGCGCGTGGCCCTGCACCACGCGGCCATCGCCCATATGCAGCCAGACGGCCTCGGCCTCGGTGATGAGATATCCGATGGTCAGCACCAGGCCTTCGTCGATGATGACGCCGTTACCGGCGCGCTCGACGCCGAGCGTATCGGCGGTGAACGCATCGGGCGGAATGATCGAATGCACACCGACGATCGAGGCGAGCGCATGGTCGAGATCGAAGGCGTAATCGGCGCCGCGGGGTTGGTTCGCCGGCGGCACCTTCCATTCTGTGAGGGCGGGCATGGAAAATCTCCCAAACGGCATCCGCAGCTTCGCCTGGGCGGCGATTTGGAGTCTGCAAAGAATTGGTAACGATAATATGCCGCAAATTTTCTCCGGGAAAGGCCTTGCGCGACGGGTTTGCCGGTCGCTTGAAGCGTTCGCATGTATCGGACCATGAATGGAAATTCGGCGACAAGGCAGCCATGTATCTCCTTGTTAAGCTTTCGCCGGGTTAACGATGTGCCGCAAGCTTGCATAAAGAGTTCGCAACTAGCCTTCGCCCCTGGAATTTCATGCAAGTTTTTTATCAGGGGGCAAAAATGGATAGCGTTACGAGAATTTCCGACGAAGCCGCTCCGGCGGCGGCCGACAAGCTCTTCATCAACGTGATGGCGGTGATGTGCGGCCTGGCTCTGGTCGTGTTCGTCTGCATGGCGACGAGCGGCCTCGACATGAGCCCTGGTTTCTTCTGATCGCGTCTCAGCGCGTTTGAACGAGTTAAATCGGCGCGGGGGCTTATCGCTTCCGTGCCGATTTGCGTCGATTCTGAACTTCGAGGTGCTCCAGCCGGATCGTCGGCGTCCGCAGACGAGTTGTGCGCGGCATAGCCACCACGCAAGGGAAGCACAAACGTCTACGGATCGAGCTCGGTGTCCCAATAGAGATAATCGAGCCAGCTATCGTGCAGATAGTTTGGCGGGAACAGCCGGCCGTTGCGGTGGAGCTGATGCACCGTCGGCGCAAACGGATGCTGCTTTGGAAACATCCGCGCCTGCTGCGGCGTCAGGTTGCCCTTGCGCAAGTTACATGGCGAACACGCGGCCACCACGTTTTCCCAGGTGGTCTGGCCGCCTTTGCTGCGCGGAATGATGTGATCGAAGGTGAGGTCGTCGGCGGACAAGCAATATTGGCAGACGAAACGGTCGCGCAGGAAGACGTTGAAGCGGGTGAAAGCAGGGTGCGTGGTCGGCTTGACGAAGGACTTCAGCGACACGACGCTGGGCAGTTGAATCTCGAATGTCGGGCTGCGGACAGCGCGGTCGTAATGCTCGACGATGTTGACGCGGTCCAGGAACACAGCCTTGATCGCGTCCTGCCACGACCACAGCGACAGCGGGTAATAACTCAGCGGCCGGAAATCCGCATTCAGCACCAGTACCGGCCAACCGCCTTGTGAGACATGTGCGTTCAAGTAACGCTCCCGGCCTCCATATAGCTGCGAAGCAGCCTGAGATGACATACTACATGCAGCGTGACGGGATTGTGAAGAGCGGAGACGAAGCTTATCCGCCCGGTCCGGCCACTGATTTCGGATTTGCGAGGGTGCTGCCAATACCGCTACAAGGCCACCAGAAGGCCGTTACTGGAAGCGGGCGGCGTATGGAGCCGCCGATGGACACGGCAAAATGATCACCAGGTCCCCCTATCTCGAGGCGCCCCGGCGGCTTCGGGCCTTCGTCCGGGCCCACGAGACCAGTTTGGTGATTCTGGCGGCGATCGTTGGCGGCATCGGCGGATTGGTGGTGGCTGCCATGAGCGCCGCCGTCGATATGCTTCACGTGGCGCTGTTCGATCTCAGGGCCGGCGACCGTCTCTCAAGCCAGGTCGCGATCGATCCTGTGCGTGCTTTGCTGGTTCCGAGTCTCGGCGGGTTCCTGCTCGGGATTGCCTTCCTGCTGCTGGCGCGCTGGCGGCCGGCGCGTGAAATCGATCCGATCGAAGCCAATGCGCTTCATGGCGGCCGCATGTCGTTTCGCGGCAGTGTGATCGTGGCGCTGGAGACGGTCTGGTCCAGCGGGGTCGGCGCATCGGTCGGGCTCGAGGCTGGATATACCCAGCTTTCAAGCGGACTCGGCGCTTCGCTTGGCCGCGGATTTCATCTGCGCCGTGCCGACCAGCGGTTGATGGTGGGGTGCGGTACCGCGGCTGCAATCGCGGGCGCCTTCAGTGCGCCGTTGGCGGGCGCGTTCTACGCCTTTGAACTCGTGATCGGCGGCTATACGCCCGCAAGTCTTACGCCGGTCGGGGTCGCCTCTGTCGTCGGCTATTTTGTCGCCCATGCTTTTGCGCCCCTGTCGCTCGGCGTCGGTGCGGGCCCGGTCGGCGATGTGCTCGGGCGCGATCTTGCGGTGGCGGCGCTACTGGGTGTTTTTGCCGCGCTGTTCGGGATCGCAATCATGCGCGGCGCCGGGCTTTGCGAATCGCTGCTGTCGAAGATCGTGCCCTGGCCGCCGCTGCGTCCCGCTTTGGGCGGTCTTGCCGTGGGGCTGTTGGCGCTGCAGACGCCACAGGTCCTGTCGTCCGGACACGGCGCCCTGCACTTCAATGGCATCGTCACGATGCCGTTGGTGTTTATCGGCATGGTGTTCGTGCTGAAGACGACGGCGTCCGTGATTTCGCTCGGGGCCGGTTTTCGCGGCGGGCTGTTTTTCGCCACGCTGTTTCTGGGGGCGATCGGTGGCCGACTTTTTGCGGCTGGTGTTGACGACATCTGGCCGGCGCTCCACCTCGATCCCAATGTTTACGCCATCATCGGCATGAGCGCGCTGTCGGCTTCCGTCATCGGCGGGCCGCTGACGATGTCGTTCATTGCGCTGGAATCGACCGGCGACCTCTGGCTAAGCACTGTCGTGCTGGTCGCGGTGATCATCTCGACCCAGATCACGCGCGAGCTGTTCGGCTATTCCTTCGCTACCTGGCGATTGCACCTGCGCGGTGAAACGATCCGCAGCGCCGCCGACGTCGGCTGGCTTCGCGATCTCACCGTGCGGCGGCTGATGCGGCCGGACGTGCTGACGGTGAATGTTGCGATGCCGATCGCCGAATTCCGCGCGAAATTTCCGCCGGGGTCGAAGACGCAAGTGGTCGCGGTCGACGATGCCGGACACTATGCGGGGATGGTGTTCGTGTCGGATGCGCATGCCGTGGACCTCGATACGAAGAAGCCGTTGAACGGCATCCTGCATTATCCCCGCGTCGTCTTGCATCCCGGCATGAATATTCGTGAAGCCATCGCGGCCTTCGACGTGACGGAAGCTGAATCGCTCACCGTGGTTGAAACCGGCGATCAGCGGCCGATCGGAATTTTGACCGAGGCTCATGCGATGCGGCGTTATGCCGAGGAATCCGAGCGGCGGCGGCGCGAGGTGGTGGGCGACGGCTGATTCATTTCGTTCGTCGATTTTTCGCATCGCGCTACTGAATCTTCTCCAGCTTCTGCAGGCAGCGCGTCATGCTAACTGCCGCCGGCATCGGCGTGTCCCCAAAACTGGTCTTCCAGTTGGTGACGCCGACCTCGCCGACATAGATGTCGCCGTTCGAATCCAGCGCCACGCCGTGCGGGGCGAGAAACTTGCCGGCTTCCAGGCCCGGGCCGTTCTCGCCACCGAGCCGTGCGACGCGCTGGCCTTTTGAATCGACGATGGTCAGGCGAGGGCCGAGATTGGGCGCGCCCCGATTGACCGCAAGGCCCGGACCCAGTTCGCCGATAATGAAATTGGGCGATTTGCCGCCGCAGCAATGCAGGGCGCACGGCCGGTGCAGATTGTTCCACTGCGATTCGTATTTTCCGTTGTCGTCGAACACTTGCACGCGGTGGTTCTCACGGTCGGCGACGTAGACCCAGCCGTCTGCGTCGGTTGAAATGTTGTGAACGATATTGAACTGGCCGGGATCGCTGCCCGGCTCGCCCCAGCTTTTGATGAGTTTGCCGTCGGGGGTATATTTGTGCACGCGGGCATTGCCGTAACCGTCCGACACGTAGATCTCGCCTTTTGGCGATAGCGCCGTATGGGTGCAGCGATGGAACGGCTCGCCGCTCATGAACGGCGCCGGCTTGTTCGGGATGCCGATGGTCAACAGCACTTTGCCGTCGACCGAACATTTGCGCACGGTGTGGTCGCCATCGTCGGTACAATACAAATGATCCTGCGCGTCGATGTGCAACCCATGCGCTCGGCCGAACAGACCTTCGCCCCAGCTCTTGATGAAATTGCCGGCGCGATCGAACACGATCATCGGGTGAGCGCCCCGATTGAACACATAGACACGGTCTTTGCTGTCGACCGCGACGGATGCGACGTCGGTGAGGCCCCAGCCGTCCGGCAGCTTTGCCCAGTTCTCCACGACGCGATAGCGGTGCTCACCCGAACCGAGAATGGTCGGCATATGTTTTTCTCCATTGGTGAATATTGGTGAGCGGCGGTCAGCGGGCCCTCGGCAAAAGCCCTTCCTCAATCGCCTTGATCTGCAGGCCTAAGAATTTCGAGTTGATGCGGCATTGCGCGAGGCTGCCGGCGATGAAACAAAGCCCGTCCTGGCCGGTGCGCATATACATGTTGCGGAGTTCCTGGCCGTCGCCGAAACCCCAGATCGGGCCGACGCGCGCGGCGATGCCCTCGCCGAATAATTGCTTCACCAGAATTTCCTGCGGCTTGTAGCCGGTTGCGAGCACGATCAGGTCGGCGGCAAGCGTTTCGCCATTCTTCATTCGCACGCCTTCAGCGACAAAAGATTCTATATCGGCGAATTGCCGGAGCGCGATCTCGCGGCGCGCCACCAGATCCGAGCAGCCGACGTTGAAGTAATAGCCGCCGCCGCGGGTGAGATATTTGAACTGCCAGCCAGTATCATCCTCGCCATAGTCCAGCTTGAAACCGACCGCCTCTAAGCCGTCGAGCAACGCCTTGTCGAACTGCTTGGATTGCTCGGTGATCATCTGATGGGTGCGCTTCGCCAACCGCAGCGGCATCGAGGCGGCGATCAGGTCGTTATCCTCCAGCGTGCCTTCGTTGTAGATCGCATAAGCCAACTGCGCCGACGGTTCGATATTGGTGATCAGGGTAGGGCTGCGCTGAACCAGCGTCACCCTGGCGCCGCTCGAATGCAGGTCTTGCGCTATGTCGTGGCCGCTGTTGCCGGTGCCGATCACGATGGCGCGTTTGTCGGCCCACGCCTCGCCATCGTGATATTGGCTGGAATGCAGCACCGTACCGGCGAAATTCTTCAGCGTGGGGATGTCCGGAATATTGGCGATGCCGCTGACGCCAGTTGCCATCACGACATGGCGCGGATGCATGGTGCGCGTTGTACCGTCGCCACGGCGCAGCACCACGGACCAGCGGCCTTTCGCAGCGTCATAGTCGCCGTGCTCCAAGGCGGTATCGGTCCAGAAGTTCAGCTCCATGGCATCGACGTAGGATTCGAACCAGTTGGCGAGCTTGTCCTTGGGGATATAGACCGGCCAGCTCGGTGGGAAGGGCATGTAGGGCAGGTGGTTGACCTGCACCTGGTTGTGCAGCGTCAGCGCGTGGTAGCGCCTGCGCCAGTTGTCGCCGATGCGCTTCTCCCGATCGACGATCAACGTATCGACGCCGAGCTGTTTCAGCCGGGCGGCGATCGAAAGCCCGGCCTGTCCGCCGCCGACCACAAGCACGGTGGGATCGCGGTCGGCATAGGCTATGGATAACTGGCGCTCGTCGAGCCAGTTGGGTCCGCGAAAATCGCGGGAATAGGATTGGCCACGCGGCCGTGCCGCTCCGATCGTCTCCTCGAACCCATTCAACTCTTCCAGCGCAGTGAACAGCGTCCATGCCTTGAGCCTGTTGTTGTCGGCAGCGTCCGGGATCAGCCGGATAATGCCATGGCCGCGGCCTTGAGCGGTCTCGAACTTGAAGATCGCCTCTGTTGTCTCGGTGCCGGCGCGTTTGACACGGCGTGGCGGTGCACGCTCGGGATCGATCTTGAAACCAGACGGGGCCGCGCTGCCGGCATAATGCGCGAGTTCCCTTTGAATCGCATCGGCGCCATTGACGGTCTGCAGATTCCAGCTCAGCGCCAGCGCGTCGCGCCAATGACTTTCGGGATGAAAGAGGGATCCAAGCGCGCCTTCGTCGCGACGATCGAGCGCGTGTTCGAATTCCGTCAGCCAGCTTTCGACTGACGCCGCGATATCGTCGGTTCGATCGAGCATGCATTGGCCTCGTTGGGCCGTCTTGGCGACGTTTCCTGATGTCGAGGCTATACGGTTTGGGACCGGGTCAAAAGCGCTTCAATCCCAAAGCGACAGCATATGGCCCTGCGCCGGCGGAATGCGGCCGTTGAGCGTATCGAGGTAGATCTGCCTGACCGCGGCGGGGCCGCGGCCTTCCACGACCGTCAGCCGCTTCGGCAATGTGGGCGCGAACGTAGACCATGCGGCGCCAAATCGCCGATCAATGCCGCCCGGTCCCCATTCCCGCGCGCGCTTTCGAATCTGGTCGGGGGCGAAAAACCAGACCGGCTTTGCGCCCGGCAGTTCCGGCTCGTCCGGTGAAAAACTCTGATGCGTGAGCCCGATCTGGCCGGAATATTTCATCGCCTCGCGGAAGTGGTGGTGCAGCCGAGCCCGCAATGCGCTGTTGCCGGCCATGTCGACGAGCGCCACCGGCGAATCCGACGGCAGCGATTCGATGTGGTCGTAGGTCACGACATCGTCGTAGCAGCCGAGCGATCGGACAAAGTCGGCGTTCGCCGCCGACGTCAGCCCGATTACGCGGATATCCGGACGCTGGGTATGCAGGAGGTGCGCAAGGCCGAAGGCGGTCTTGCTCGAAGCCGACGACAGGATCACGCTACGCGCGGTAAAGAAATGATTCTCGGCCAAAAAGTCGTCGACCAGGAACGACAGCATGAACAGCGGCCGCAGCAGCGCCTGATGGTCACAGTTCAGCCCCTCGAAGCCGGCATCGCCGCTGACGCGCGCATAAGCATTATAGACTGGCGCGACGCCTTGGCGATGAGCCGCCGCGTCGCGCAAGCCGCGTTTGTTCACATCGGCCGCCTCGATCACGAGATGGGTCGCCATCGGAAAATAACCGAACAGCCGTTCGCCAATTTGGATCGACGGATGGCGGGAGGCGATCACCTCGCCAAATCCCCAGACCGGAATGTTGCCGGACCCTTCCGGCGCCGGAAACAGCTGCCAGTATTTCAACTGCTCGCCGAGCGTGGCGTAAGTGATGTTGTTTGCAGTGAAGGCGAAGCGGTCGACCTTGACCAGCAGCGCTTCGTCGGGAAGCGAATTTGCCTCAGGCAATCTCGTTTCGACGAATTTGCATTCTTGAAAGTCGTGGCGTGCAACGATGAAGGCGGTGGAGTTCATGGCGCGACCCCCGGCGGTTGGGCTGCGTCATCATTGCGTCGATCTATGAACGCTTTGCAACAGGGTCTTTGTTTGAAACGGCGTTCGCTTTATCGGTTCCTGCGAGCACGCCTTCGCGCTTCTTGAGCGCGCGGTAATACGTCCAAAAAAGATGCGCCGCCGCGCCGCGCATCGGTCGCCAGCGTTCCGCGAGAGGCGCCATCTCCTTTACGGTGGGGCGCGCTTTTAATCCCAGCCCGATCTTCACCGCCTCCTGCACGGCGAGATCGCCGGCGGGCCAGGCATCGCCATGGCCGAGGCAAAACAACAAGTATAGGTCAGCGGTCCATGGGCCGATGCCGTGCAGCGAAACCAGCGTGTGATGGGCGGCATCGGCGTCCTCATTGGCGAGCACATCGAGATTTAGCCGCTCCGCGGCGATCTCGCGCGCCAGATTCTTCAGGGTCTTGATCTTCGCCGCCGACAGGCCGAGCCTCCCTAAGCGATCGGCGCGGGCGCGGCGGATCGCATCAGGGAGAAGCGGATCGAAGGCCGCGCTCAGACGAGCCCAGATCGCCGCAGCACTCGCGGTGGAGAGCTGCTGGCCGCAGACGATATGCGCCAGGCCTGCAAATCCAGGCTCGCGCCGCCGCAACGCCGGCATGCCGGCGACCGTAAGTACCGGCTGAAGCCGTGGGTCCTGTTTCAGAAGCGCGTGGATCGCGGCTTCGAGATCGGCCTGGCTGTTGAGGTGGAGGGTCATTGTGCCATTCTTGGTCATGGCCGGGCTTGACCCGGCCATCCACGTTTTTCGAAAGTTCGGTTCGAATTTTTTACTGCGACCGGTGAGCGAAGCCGCTGCGCTAGACTACAACCCAATTTGACAGATGCCTTGCATGCAGCACTGTTGCAAGTCGTGGATGGCCGGGACAAGCCCGGCCATGACGAGATTTAGCCAATGCCGCCACCCGTTTTCCGCTTTGCGCCATCTCCGAACGGTTACCTGCACCTTGGTCACGCTTATTCGGCGTTGCTGAATTTCGATCTGGCGCGCGAAACGGGCGGCCGCTTCCTGCTGCGCATCGAGGACATCGACCCCACCCGCTGCCGGAGCGAATTCGAAGACGCCATCGATGATGATCTCACCTGGCTTGGCCTGTCCTGGGAAAAACCCGTGCGCCGCCAGTCCGAGCATTTCACAGAATATCGCGCGTCGCTCGAAAAGCTGATGGCGCTCGGGCTGGTCTATCCCGCGTTCGAAAGCCGCGCCGAGATTGCCCGTCTCATTGAGGTGCAGGGAAAGCAGTCGCCGTGGCCGCGCGATCCCGACGGCGCGCCGCTTTATCCCGGTACGACCCGCGCACTCCCGCTCGAGGCGCGGGCGCGGCTCATGCAATCGGGCACGCCTTACGCGCTGCGGCTCGACATGGCCTTGGCCTGCGCGCGCGTTGGCCAATTGAACTGGATCGAGTGCGGCGAAGGTCCGAAAGGCGAGACCGGGACGGTTGCGGCCGATCCCGCCGCTTGGGGCGATGTCATCATCGCGCGCAAGGAAACGCCGACCAGCTATCATCTCGCCGTGGTGGTTGACGACGCGCTGCAAGGGGTCACCGAGGTGGTGCGGGGCCAGGACCTGTTCTGGTCGACGAGCGTCCATCGGTTGTTGCAGCAGCTTCTCGGGCTCCCGCAGCCGACCTACCGGCATCACGGTCTGGTTCGCGACGCCGCCGGGCAAAAACTGTCGAAATCGACGGAAGCCACGGGTTTGCGCGAATTAAGGGCGGTGGGCGTAACGCCTGCTGAAGTTCGCCGCCGCGTCGGCCTCGCCTGAAGGCCGTTCACCTTGCCAACATTCTGTTTGCGGCTGGATTGCGCTTCGGCGTGACTCGATGGACCTCGCCGTGCCATGTTATTGGCGGCTAGGTCGGGGGAATCATGGCGTCGAGTCCGCGCTCACGGCGCAGTCAGCGGCGGCTGAAAAAAACACCGCCGATAAAACGTAGAGCGGGTGCTGCAGCCGGCAACCCGCGCAAGGCTGCCACCAAAAAGGCCGCCACCAAAAAGGCTGCGATTAACAGGGCTCCCACCAAGAAGGCCGCCGGCAAAGCGGCTGGCAAGACGGTTGCTCCCGGCATTGTCGAGACGGCGCTCGCGACCTTTGCGCATGAGGTGCGCACGCCGCTGACCGGCATTCTCGCGATCAGCGACCTCCTGGCGACGTCCGACCTCGGCGAGCGGGAGCGGCGCTGGGTCGATACCATCAAGGCCGGCGCCGAACATCTGGCGAGCCTTGCGACCTTGTTCGTCGATGCCGCCAGAAGCGGGCGCTCGGGCTTTGGTGTCCGGCGGGACTTTTTCGATCTGCGCACGCTTGCCCACAGCGTCGGCGACTCGCTGGCCGGAAGGGCCACCGCCAAGGGCTTGCAGTCGCGGGTCGAGATTTCCGAGAAGCTGCCCGCTTTCGTCACCGGCGACCGCGTTCGTTTGCGGGCGGCGCTCGAAAACCTGATCGACAATGCCACCAAGTTCACCGAACAAGGCGGCGTTGCGCTCACCGTGCGGCCGACCGGTGAGGCGAAAGTCAAAGGGACGGGCAAGGTCGGCGTGGCCTTTGCGGTTTCGGACAGCGGCATCGGCCTTACACTGGCCGAGATCAAGCGGCTGTTCCGCCCCTTTTCGCAGGCCAATGTGAAAATTGCCGCCCGCTTCGGTGGCGCCGGGCTCGGGCTGTCGTCGGTAAAACAACTTGCCCGCGCGATGGGCGGCGATATTGCGGTGACGCCGCGTCGCGGTGGCGGGACGACGTTCACGCTGACGGTGGTGTTGGACCGCGCCGAGGCCTCGTTGGCGGGTTCGGATCACGACGATCCCCCACAGGATTACCCGCGAGGCCTGCACGTTCTCAGCGTCGAGGACAATCCGTTCGGTCGTGTCGTGCTCAACGCGGTCTTGACTGAACTCGGCCATCAGGCGGAATTCGTCGGCGGGGGCGAGGATGCACCGGATCGTATCCTGCAAGGCAGCTTCGATGCGGTGTTGATGGATATGGTGCTTCCAGGCATTGACGGCATTGAAGCCATCAAACGGATTCGCACGCTGGGCCCGCCGTTCGGCGCCATCCCGATCATCGGCGTATCCGGCCGCAGCGATGACGAGGCCGCCGCGCGCGGGGCGGGGGCCAACGCCTTCCTCGTCAAGCCTGTGTCTCCGAGGGCTTTAGCGATTGTGCTGCTTGAAGCGACACGCCGTGCGGCAGCCGCGACTTGATGATCGCCGCATTGAGCTCGCCGCCGTAGACGAAGATCGCCGCCAGGAAATAAAGAAACACCAGCGCGATGATGACCGACGCGAGTCCGGCGTACATGGTGACATAGTTATTGGCAAAACGCGCCAGATATTGCCCGAACACGGTGCCCGATATCAGCGAAGCCAGCAGGGTAAAGACGATACCCGGCAGGATCTGCGAGAAACCCCTGCGGCCCGCAGGAAGCCAGGCATGCAGAACAAACAGCGCAACGATCATCGCCAGGACCGTGATGCTGTAGCGCGCGATGTTGAGCAGATTCTCGTTGCTGTCGACGATCAGCGGAATGTGGCGACGGGTTGCTTCCAGGATCAGGGGGCCGAGCACGATCAGGAAGGCCATCGCCAGCGCGGTGAAGGCGGCGACCAGGGTATATCCGATCGACTCCAGCCGCAGCCAATACCATCGGCGCGGTTCGATCACCGCATAGGCGCGGTTGAGTGCGACACGCAGCGCCTCGACGCCGTTCGAGGCGAAATAGACCGCAAGCACGGCGCCAATGGTCAGGATGTCGCCGCGGGTCGTGGTCAGGACGTCGTGGATGTCGACCGACAGCGAATCCGAGACCTGCCTTGGCCAGACCTGAAGCAGAAGGCTTGCGGCCTGATCGGCGAGTTCCTTTGAACCGAAGAAGCCGGCGAGCGAGGTCAGCACGATCAGAAACGGAAACAGCGCCATCAAGGTCGACAGCGCGATATGGCTCGCGATCGCCCAGCCGTCGTCCGCCAGAAACGTGTAGAAGGCGTCGAGGCCGACATGAAAGATGTAGCGAATCTGCCGCACAGCGGACCCTGATGTGGAGCTTGGGAGAGTCGACCTTTTGATAGAGACTACCTTCGGATATTATTCCGTCAAAAGCCAGTGCGGCAGTTCAGAAGTCCGTCAGCGTGGGGCCGCACAACCATACGGACTTCGGAATCGGGACACGAGATCGTTGCCGTGCGGTCGTGTTGATGGCGGATCGGCAATCGCGGTGTTATGTAGGGAAAATGGCCTCATTTCTTAGTACGTTCATCGTTCCCCTTGCGATAGCCGCGGTTGCGTTGGTGCTGCTGCTCGGTCTCATCAACATGATGCGGGGCGGATCGCCGAGCACCTCGCAGAAATTGATGCGGTGGCGGGTGTTGCTTCAGTTCGTTGCCATCGTCATCATCATGATCACGGTCTGGGCGATGGATCATCGCTAGCGGAATCGGAGCTCTCGTCATGGTCGTCCTCAACCGCATCTATACGCGAACCGGCGATGACGGAACCACGGCGCTTGGCAGCGGCGAGCGTCGTCCGAAATACGATTTGCGGATCGCCGCCTACGGTACGATCGACGAGACCAATGCCGTCATCGGGGTAGTGCGGCTGCATCTGGCCGCGACGCCGGAACTCGATGCGATGCTGGGGCTCATTCAAAACGATCTGTTCGATCTCGGCGCTGACTTGGCGGTGCCCCAGCGCGAAGGCAAGGCCGAGCGCCTGCGCGTGCTGTCCAGCCAGGTCCAGCGCCTCGAACGCGACATCGACCGCTTGAACGCCGATCTTGCCCCCTTGAACTCGTTTGTGCTGCCGGGCGGCACGCCTGCCGCCGCCTATCTGCACCTGGCGCGCACCGTATGCCGCAGAGCGGAACGGATCATGGTGGAACTGGCCGCCAATCCGGACGAGCCCGTGGGAGACGCGGCCATTCAGTATGTAAACCGGCTGTCGGATTTCCTGTTTATCGCCAGCCGCACCGCCAACCACAACGGCGCCGGCGACGTGCTGTGGGTGCCCGGCCAGAACCGCTGACCCGAAAGGGCAATTTTTGGCCCTTGGTGGCGGCCCGGTGGGTAGCGAATGTCAAATCCACTCCACTAGCGTTGACCGGGGTGTGCGGGCGCTTTAGGTTCCGCAGCCCTAAGCTTCAAAACCAAGATGTTCCAGCGAAAGAGGGTCGATGAAGGTCCTGGTGCCGGTCAAGCGAGTGGTCGATTACAACGTCAAGGTCCGCGTCAAAAGC
>Ga0210387_10000218_pt1 | contig 41979 bp, 39 predicted proteins | sample IncBWC7OmetaG_FD_160108 | JGI IMG/M metagenome (GOLD analysis project Ga0210387, IMG submission 160108) | Forest soil microbial communities from Barre Woods Harvard Forest LTER site, Petersham, Massachusetts, United States - Inc-BW-C-7-O ... | reverse complement strand
AAAATACGGTTGAAGAAAATGAATGGTTAACCAATTTAAGAGAAAGCATTACAGAATCCGGCAGGCGCGCAAAGGAAATGATATTGATCTTAGATCAGCTGGTTGTAAAATGTACTGAGCTATCTAATATTGATTATGATTTTCTTTATGACAGGTCACAACATTTATTAACGATCGGTTTTAATGTTGATGAACAAAGAAAAGATAATAGTTATTATGATCTGTTAGCTTCCGAAGCAAGGCTTACAACATTTGTTGCTATTGCACAAGGCAAGCTGCCGCAAGAAAGCTGGTTTGCGTTAGGCAGGCAATTAACTAATCTCGGCACAACACCTATTCTTCTTTCCTGGAGCGGCTCTATGTTTGAATACCTGATGCCCAATTTGGTAATGCCAACCTATAACAACACTTTATTAGAACAAACAAATATTGCCGTTGTTCAAAAACAAATTGAATACGCAAAAAAACGTGGCGTGCCATGGGGTATTTCAGAATCAGGTTATAACATGGTTGATGCACAATTAAATTATCAATACAAAGCATTTGGTGTTCCCGGCTTAGGATTTAAACGTGGGCTTGGTGAGGATACAGTTATTGCACCATATGCATCCGTAATGGCACTGATGGTTGCACCTGAAGATGCTTACAAAAATTTACAGGTATTAAAAGAAGCTGGCTTCGAAAGCAAATATGGTTTTTATGAAGCGATAGATTATACAGCCGCAAGATTATTAAGAAGACAAACGAGTTCTGTTGTGCGGTCATTCATGGCGCATCACCAGGGCATGAGCTTTTTATCGATCAGCTACTTGGTACACAATCAACCAATGCAAAAAAGATTTGAATCTGAAGTACAGGTAAAATCTACTTTGTTATTATTACAAGAACGCGTTCCAAGAATTACAACATTCTATTCACCAAGCGTGCATGCTTCAGATATTAATTTAGTTCCTGCAGGTACAGATACTTCTATGCGCGTAATTAATACACCGCATACCACTACACCGGAAGTGCAGTTATTATCCAACGGCAGGTATCATTCAATGATAACGAATGCCGGTGGCGGTTATAGCAAATGGAAAAATATTGCTGTTACCCGCTGGCGCGAAGATGCGACCTGCGATAATTTTGGTACGTTCTGTTATATCCGTGACCTGGATAGCAACATATTCTGGTCGTCTGCTTATCAGCCAACATTACAACAAGGTGAAAATTATGAAGCCGTATTTTCACAAGGCCGTGCAGAATTCCGCAGAAGAGATCTATCATTAGAAACACATACAGAAATTGTTGTATCACCGGAAGATGATATTGAATTAAGAAGAGTACATATTACCAATCGTTCCCGTAAAAAAAGAACGATCGAAATTACCAGCTATGCAGAAGTTGTATTAGCTCCTGCGGCAGCAGATGAAGCACATCCTGCTTTTAGCAATTTATTTGTGCAGACAGAAGTAAATAAACAACGCCACGCGATAATCTGCTCTCGTCGTCCTCGCGCGGAAGAAGCTACGCCATTTATGTTTCATTTAATGAAAGTGCATGATGCGGAGATAAAAAATATTTCTTACGAAACGGATCGTTTACAATTCATTGGCAGAGGCAATACAATGAATAGTCCGAAAGTAATGAAGCAGGAAGATGAGCTTTCAGGAAATGAAGGCGCTGTTCTTGATCCGATCGTTTCTATACAATACAGGATAGTTATTGAACCGCATGAAACTATCATCGTAGATATGATCTATGGCATGGGCGATACAAAAGAAGTTTGTAATAGCTTGATAGAAAAATACCAGGACAGGCATCTTACCAATCGCATACTTGAATTAGCATGGACGCATAGCCAGGTAATATTAAGACAAATAAATGCAACCGAAGCTGATGCACAATTGTATGCAAGGCTCGCGAGCTCGATCATTTTTGCCAATTCATCTTTACGAACAGAGACTTCTATTATTGTAAAAAATCGCCGCGGACAATCTGCTTTATGGAGCTATTCTATTTCAGGCGATCTTCCAATTATATTATTACAGATCGAAGATGCATCTAATATTGAATTGGTAAAGCAAATGGTGCAGGCTCATGCTTACTGGCGCTTAAAAGGCTTGTTAGTTGATCTTGTAATTTGGAATGAAGACCATGGAGGTTACAGACAAGTCTTACACAACGATATCATAAGTATGGTTGCACCGGGGACTATTGATGCAAAAGATCAGCAAGGCGGCATTTATATTCGCTCTGCGGATCAGATATCAAATGAGGATAGAATACTATTTCAGACAGTAGCACATATCGTTATTGCAGATAGATTTGGTTCATTGGAAGATCAGATGAACAGAAGAAATAAATTAAAATCTACTATTCCATATTTCAGTCCTACAAAATTCCATGCATCCGTTACAACATCTGTTGCACCAAGAACCGATCTGCAATTCTTTAACGGCATTGGCGGATTTTCAAAAGACGGAAAAGAATATATTATTACCACGACACCGGCACAAGCTACGCCGGCACCATGGTGCAATGTATTAGCGAATCCGAATTTCGGAAGTATCATTTCTGAAAGCGGATCATCTTATACCTGGTTAGAGAATGCGCATGAGTTCCGTTTAACACCATGGAACAATGATTCAATTATTGATCTAAAAGGCGAAGCATTTTATTTAAGGGATGAAGAAAGCGGAAAATTCTGGTCACCTGCTCCGCTCCCATGCCGCAGTCAATCTCCATACATTACAAGACATGGATTTGGTTACAGCATTTTCGAGCACAGTGAAGATGGTATTGATTCTGAAATGACAGTGTTCGTTGATATAGAAGCGCCGGTAAAATTTATCGTTCTTAAATTAAAAAATAATTCGAACAGGGATCGCCGTATTTCTGCTACGGGATACATTGAGTGGGTATTGAGCGACCTGCGTGCAAAATCTTTGATGCATGTAATTACAGAAATGGATGCTGAAAGCGGCGCCATCCTTGCGAGCAATGCTTATAACACAGAATTCGAAGGCCGCGTTGCATTCTTCGATGTGGATGATGCAAGCAAAACGTATACAACAGACAGGACAGAATTTCTTGGCCGTAACGGCACAACAGCTAATCCTGATGGAATGAACAGGGCGAAGTTCTCCGGAAAATTAGGCGCTGCGCTTGATCCATGTACTGTGTTACAAACCGCATTCGATCTTCTTGAACAAGGCGAACGCGAAATAGTTTTCAGATTAGGTGCAGGAACTAATATGGGAGAAGCAATAGCTACCATTAATAAATTTAAAGGTCTTGCTGTTGCAAAAAATGCGTTAACTAACGTCACTAAATATTGGCAAAAAACTTTAGGCACTATTCAAATTGAAACGCCTGATGCGGCCGTAAATATTATGGCAAACGGTTGGCTGAATTATCAAACACTCGCTTCCCGTATCTGGGGACGTAGTGGATTTTACCAATCAGGTGGCGCCTTTGGATTCAGGGATCAATTGCAGGATGTATTATCATTATTACACAATGATCCGGCGTTGGTACGTGAACAAATTATTTTATCGGCATCCAGACAATTTAAAGAAGGTGATGCGCAACACTGGTGGCACCCGCCAATGGGAAGAGGTGTTCGCACTACTTGTTCTGATGATTATTTATGGTTGCCATTTGTATTAAGTAAATATATTACCGTTACGGGAGACGTAAGCATACTCGAAGAATCAGTTCACTTTTTAGAAGGCCGTTTATTAAATGAAGGAGAAGAATCTTATTATGATCTTCCATTAAAATCAAACAAAACAGCGAGCCTATACGATCATTGTGTAACAGCCATTGAGCATGGATTAAAATTCGGCGAACACGGTTTACCATTTATCGGAACAGGTGACTGGAACGATGGCATGGACAGAGTTGGTAATCACGGAAAAGGTGAAAGTATTTGGTTAGCATTTTTCTTATACGGTATCTTAACAAATTTTATCCCGGTAGCCAATCTTCAAAAAGATACGGCCTTTGCAGAAAGATGTAAAGACGAAGCAGAGAAATTACGCGCAAATATTAATGAGCATGCCTGGGATGGAGAATGGTATCGCCGCGCTTATTTCGATGATGGCACGCCATTGGGTTCTAAAGATAATGACGAGTGTAAAATAGATTCTATCGCTCAAAGCTGGTCGGTATTATCGAAAGCAGGTGATGAAAAAAGATCTTTACAAGCCATGCAATCTGCCAGTAAATATTTAGTTAAGAAAGAAGAAAAGATCATTCAACTCTTCACGCCTCCTTTCGATAAAGGAACTTTAAATCCCGGTTATATTAAAGGCTATGTACCGGGTGTAAGAGAAAATGGTGGACAATACACACATGCTGCAGTCTGGCTGATAATGGCGTTTGCAGAGATCGGTGACAGAGAACAAACATGGGAACTTTTGAAAATGATCAACCCAATTAATCATGGTAATGATATCGCATCCATCAAAGAATATAAAGTAGAGCCATATGTTATTGCAGCTGACGTGTATGCACAACCATTACATAAAGGACGTGGTGGTTGGACATGGTATACAGGATCTGCAGGATGGATGTATCAAATGATCATCGAATCATTTTTAGGCTTAAAACGCGAAGGCAATATGCTTCACTTTAATCCATGTATCCCTGCAGATTGGGATTCTGTGAAGATCGATTACAATTATTTAGAGACCGTTTACCACATCGAATTGATACAAACAAAAAATAGTGATCGCACTATAACGATCTCTATTAATGGAGTAGCGCAAAATATGAATACCATTAAATTGGTCAATGATAGTGAGGCCCATCAAATACAAATAAGAATGTAATGAGTAAGATTATACCATAATCCAAAATCGATGTAGAGTATATTCTACGTAAAATCATCAAGCCTGCGCTGAATTTCAGTGGCAGGCTTTTTGTTTTATTACCGACAGGAGCGCATATTTCATGACGACGTATGACTTAATAACAATTTTTTAAAATCAAAAACTACAAGATGAAAAAGATAGCAACATTATTATTAGCAACTACAATTACTATTGCAGCAAGTGCACAAGTATACCTACAAGGTGGATTAAACCTGGCAAACATTTCAACAGCCAACAACGGGCAAACACAAAATAGCAATACGTTGGCTACTTTTAACGCAGGGTTCATGGGAAGATTTGGTATATCAGATATATTTGATCTGGAAGCTGGTGCATTGTTTACCGGTAAAGGTTCAAAGTCTGAAACTGACTACAGTGGCGGAACATATGTGAAATCAACATTTAATCCATACTATGTTGAAATACCATTGAACGCTGTAATTAAAATCCCATTAGGAGATCCAAAAATTACGAAGGCAAACATCTTTCTATTTGCAGGCCCTTATGCTGCCATTGGTGTTGCGGGTAGAGCGAGAACAACTTCAAACGTTCCCGGATATACCGAATCAAGCTCTAATATAAAATTTGATAATGAAGATCCTTTTACATCTGATCAGGACAATGCCTCTTACGATAAATTGAAATTATGGGATTTCGGTTTTAATTTTGGTGGAGGATTTGACTTTGGTCCCGTTTTAATTAAAGCAAATTATGGTTTGGGTATGACCAAAATAAATTCAACAGAAAGCGATAATGACGCAAATGATAAAAATAAATACCGTACAGTAAGTATTTCTTTAGGAATAAAGCTGGATTAATTGGAGTAATTCATTCATGATATAAAGAAGCCGTTCTGCAAGGAGCGGCTTTCTTTTTGTGTTAAACATTTTCCCGGCTATAAAAGCAACTAGCAGACAATGACAATGAAGAGAATGACACTCAGGTTTATCAACAGGTATCCGTCATAAATTAAAAAGGTTTAGCTATTGCTAAACCTTACTTATTATTAAGAGATAATTTATTTATTCGATCGTACTGGTTCCTGAAATGGTATTTTGATACGTTCTTATTTTATTGTACAATGTTTTACGATCTACATTTAATATTTCCGCTGCTTTTGTTTTATTAAAATTAACGTCTTTCAATACTTTCATTATCGCATCGTATTCTGCTTTGGCGGTCATCTCTTTCAAGTTGAAATCTTTACTTAAAGACACATGCGCTTCCACTTTTTTATGTTCACCAGATAGTTCATATGATTGCAACTGATCATTCATGAAAACAATTTCCTGAGGAAGTGTTTCTATTGAAATAACGTTATCTACGCACAATAGAACTGCCCGTCTTACTACATTTCTCAGCTCTCTTAAATTACCTGGCCACGAGTAATTGTAAAACATCTCCTGTATACCTTTTTCAAAACCCGTTATTTTTTTCCCAAGTTCAGCACCTGTTTTCTGTAAAAAGAATGTTGCAAAAAGAGAGATGTCTTCTTTTCTATCCCTCAGCGCCGGGATATGAATAGAAAATTCATTGAATAAATGATATAACTCTTCCAAAAATCTTCCCTGCTGATAAGCTTCCTGTAAATTCTCGTGAGAGGTTACTATGAACCTCACATCTAAAGTAAGCCCTATACCTGTGGGTTTTTCGTATTTTTTTTCGCTAATCACTTTTAATAAAGAGATTTGAACTTCAGTTGGCAGGCCAGCAATTTCTTCCAAAAGCAAAGTCCCGCTGTTGGCCATTTCAACGTAATTTAAAAGATCTTGTCCGGATAATTGTTTTGATAAATTGCTGCAATCAATTGTTATAAACGGATTATCTTTTCTTCGGCTTTTGTTGTGTATTTCTTTAGCAGTCACCTTTTTCCCTGTACCACTTTCTCCGTACAAGATCAAACTGTAATCTGTATTAGCAACAATTTCTATTTGGCGATATAATTCAACTGAAGCTTTGGATCTACCTTTCAAAAACTCACCGTCTTCAATATCTATCGTTTCTTTTTTCAAGGTTCCGGTATTATCAACTTTTAATGAAGTATGCTGACTTAAAGCAGATTTCAAAACATTCAAAACTTCTGTGGGAATAAGTGGTTTTGTTATATAATCATAAGCACCCAGCTTAATGATCTCCAATGCAATTTTAATATCTGAATAGCCAGTAATGATCAGTACAATTGTATTGGCGTCGTGTGCTTTTATTTCGGCTAATACATCTTTCCCTTCCAGGTCGCCTAGTCTGTAATCACAAATAACAATATCAAATTTACCTTGCTTAAATTTTGATATCCCATCCTCACCAGAATGTGACGTATCAACTTCATACCCATTTCTATCAAGAAACCTACTCAAAAGAATACACATGTCTACATCGTCATCAATAACTAAAATTCGATTTTTCATAAAAAAGTTAATTTTCTCGGATAAGCTGTCTAACAGCCATCTGTGATAAAATACCGTAAATATCCTGCCAACATTTTTCATTTAAAATGTGAATGCTCTCAGCTTTAAACGGGGAAATAAATCAACATTTTGTGGAGTTATTCATTTTTACTTCCTCTGCTTATTATATAGGCAATTAACGCAATAACTATAACCACTATGGCTATCCCGCTCCACACACCGGCTTTAAAAATGCCTCCGATAACCTGGCAACCTGTTAATGTAATTAGCAATGCCGTAACAACAAATGCCAAAAGGAACATCGACTTTTTCATATTAAATAATTTAAGGTTAACTCTCTCATCACAATTTGATGAGTATCAATACTATTGTTCGCATAATCGTGCCACGTTATCTATAGCCGTTAATGTATATCCGCTTTAATTCCTCATATGGTAGAAAACAATACACAAATACTTATCTGGATATCACAAAAAATAAACGTACAACACGTATAAGCCTTACTACAATAGTTTATAGCCGGTAATTTTAGCCGGTAAAAATTTGGCTAGATATTGGATAAATTGAAATAAAATATTATTAACTTAAAAAACTACAATCATGTCAACAGGAAAATTAATAACAGGAATACTAGCAGGCGCTGCAGTGGGAGCTATTTTGGGTGTTTTATTTGCACCGGACAAAGGTGCTGAAACAAGATCAAAAATTGCTAAAAAAAGCAGTGAACTAACTGACGCTATCAAAGAAGGATACGGCAAAGTAAGTGAAGCTATTACCAACAATTATGAAGCAATGAAAGAAAATGCAATGGATTTTGGTAAACAAAAAGCCAACAATGTTAAAGAAGACTTTAACAAACAGTACGCTTCTTAAAAAATTGAAGTCTAATAATACGACTTCCCCTATGTGCAGATTTGGATCAAACCAGATCTGCTTTTTTTTGTCCAACAGGTACTATCCCCTTATGCGCATTATTTTCCCTTAAAATGAGGAATAGGCTCCACAAAGTACGTCAATTAAGGGTTTTAGAAGCATATTTGAAAGTGGTACATGGTTTGAATCATTTATAATAATTAAAACCATTTATTATGATAGCAAAAGATAAAAATCTTGGTTTTCTTAGAAAAAAAATCCAGGAGATAAAAATAGCCATGTTTAAAGCGGAGATAGACTCTGTCTTACAACTACCCAATAATATCATTTCAACTATTAAAACTGACGACCATGGAAACATTTGGTTCTTCACATCATGCAATAATGATGATTATGCAAAGAATATTAATGAACACTTCTACGCATACCTTGAATATTATCAAAAAGGGAGCGAGTGCCGTTTACGAATTGGAGGAAAGGCATCCATCGTTAAAGGCGATAACGAATTTACTGATTCCCCATTAAAAGAAAAGCTAGTACTGGTTAAACTGACCATTATGCAGGCGGAATATTTTGAAAAGAAATTAACAACCCCTTTAAATGGAAGAATAATGAACATATTAAGCCAACTATTTTGGCCCGCAAATGATTACTCTAAAACATATCGATTCTCTTAAATCAAATAAGGATGATTATATAAAGACATAAAAAAATCCGGTTGAACCCATTCAACCGGATTTTTATTTAGTGACGCTTAAAGTACTGTATCTCCTGTTCGTGCTTTTTAGCTTTTTCAAGAGAATCGAACGTCCCTAGGTTTTTCCTTTTATTTGTTGTTGCATCTTTGTGTATAGAGTATATTCTATATTTTCCTGATTTTAATTTTCTTATCATACAATAAGTTTTAGGTTGTTGATCATTCATTATCAGCCATGCTGTAACTATTATTTTCTTCATCTTCCTCGCCGATATCTTCATCAGCATCATCGTCTTCAGAACCCGGCACATCAAGGTCTTTACCAGACAGATCGGTGGCCGAACTCTTTTCATTTAGCAGTTCGCCATCGTCATCCGAATCATCCAGCTCTGCATTCTCAAGATCCTGATCGTCTTCATCAAGATCTGTAGCCTCAAGCAAGGTTATATCTTCAGGTGTAATATCCGCTTCATTAAATTCGTCATCTCCATTAATGGTAGCACCTTTTACCTGGTTACCGGATGCATAATAATTTGCATCTTCTATTTCATTTGTTCTGTTATTATTCTCGTTTTTCATATTATATGTTTTATTATTAAAGAAGTAAAACTGTGCCAAGAGTATTCAACTTTTTGTCAAATTATTATTAAACAAAAAGAAGCCGCAATAATTAGCGGCTTCTTACAATTATCTTTTATGCGATAATACTATCGGATATCAATATCCACTCCGGCAGGAGGTGGCATATGGTGATGATGATAATACCTTCCGCTATGATGATGATATCGATGGTAATATCTATCTTCATAACAACCGCTTGAAATAGTTACTATCGCTGTAAGCGCAACTATTATACTTAATAAGGTCTTTTTCATGTTTTTGATTTTAAGAATTAAATAATTCGGTCAACAGAATTTATAGTACTCTTCCATTTGCAGGATGCAATAGCTCTTTTCCCATATCCTTTATTTTATCGGCATTCCCTGACACCAATTTCGCTATTCCCATTTCTATAACGGAGCCGAACAGCTTTTTAAAAATATTAGCAGAACCTCCTATAAATACTTTCTTAGTGAGAATGCCGGCACCTAAACCAATAGCCGTATTCACAATATTGCTTTTAATATCAGGTGATGAGGTAAATTTTTTAAACTCGCTTTTTATAATGTTAAGCGGCTTTAAGCTTTCATATGTTTCATAAAATTGATTACGTAATGATTGCTTTTGAGTTAACTGCTTCGCTTCTAATTGATGGATGGCAGCTTTTAAATCGGTAGCGTTATTGATTCGCATATACAATTATTTAAAAATGTTTTTAATAATTAAATTACTAATAGGAACCTTAAGCCACTTGTTGCGTAATGAATACAGCAATGCAATGATCACCAGATAAAAACCCGCAACAATAAAAAAGCCATAATAAAGCTCTCCTAAGCTATTGCCGATCAATATTGCCAAACCAATATTTACCAGCAAAAAACAAGACGAAATAAAAAAAGCAATAATTAATCTTGATAAAACGGATGATATCAGATCGGACGATTTATCAGCGGCCCTTAGTTTAAAGAGCTCTGCTTTTGTTTCAAAATATTCTCCGGTCTTTTCAAACAAAGATTCGATATGGCTATGCTGATTTTCCATTTATATAATTTTACACGTATCAGGTAAAGATTAAGACAAAGAATGTTTAGCCTGAGCTTTAACACTAGCTACTTTATCTTTTCCTTTTTCCATTAGGTCATTCTTAGTATGTTGAAATTGATCTGTAATACTGTCAACAAAATCGTTGATCTTTTCCGTTAAAGATTCTTTCAGATCAGCACCGGCGCCAGCAATTTTTCTTCTTGTTTTTGATCCTTTATGCGGAGCAAACAAAACACCTAATGCAGCACCTGCAGCAGCGCCTATTAATAAACCGGCAATAACTTGTTTAGATTTCATAATTATAATTTTATTTGTTTAACAATGTTGTTATGTTATGTATATATCGAAAACACTGCCAATCTAAATCGCTCCGGAAAAGCCCTGTTAACAAGCCTTATAAGCATTAATCCGTGTAAGGTTTTCCCCAAATGAGAAGTTTTCATCTCAAATTATTGATGAGAAACCGTTGAATCTTTTACAATTGTTTTTGACGTATCAGGCTTACCCTTTGATTGTGAATCATGTGTTTTAGGCATACTTTGTTGTACTGCTCTTATTGAATCCTGGATTTCTTGATTTCGCTTTGCGTCTTCTTTTTTCTTTTTCCTGAAATAGCCTCTTAATAAAACATTATGCTTTGCTGCTTCCATATTATCACTAAGCCCTTTTGTGCCTGACTGTAAATTTGTTAATGTTGAATCTAATTTATTGGCAAATTTTGGGTCAGTCAATTTTCCTATCGCACCTTGGCCACTATTTATCTTGTCAGTAAATTTTGCAAAATTGTTAGAGCTTGCCTGAAGGTTAGACATGGTACTCTTTAGATCATTGGCAAAATCCTGGTCACCCATCAGCTTATGTAATATGCCATTATTGTTATTCATTTTATAAGTGAACAATGTCAACTGATCTGTAATCAATTTAGCATTGGTAGCTGTTCCGCTTAAGCTTGCCATTATCTCTTCCATATTGATCGGATCTTGAGAATTTAAAACAGCATTTTCTTCGATCGCCGGTTGAGTGGCTGTACCCGGGCCAATCACTAATACTTTATCTCCCATCAATCCATCCGAGCCTATACTTGCCGTAGCATCTTTTTTAATGAATCGTTGTACATCTTTCTGTACAACCATATCTACCAGTACAGCGGTGTCCGACATTATTTGGATATTATCTATCGTACCAATATTAATCCCATCAAAGCGCACGTTGTTGCCTTCCTGTAATCCACTCACGCTTCTAAATACCGTTTTCAACTTGAACGTTGATCCGAAAAGATTTTTTTGCTTTCCTACCAGATAGATGGTCACGATAAAAAGCAACAAACCTATTGTAACAAACATGCCCAATTTCCATTTATAATTCCCTTCTTTTTTCATACTGTTTTTTTAATTAATTAAAGAATGATCTTACCCATTCATCCTGACTATTTTCTAATGCTTCGTACGTTCCTTCTGCTACTACTACCCCATCCTTTAAAATCACAATCCTGTCTGCCGTCAACTTTGCGCAGGCCATATCGTGCGTGATAATAATAGAACTCGTTTTATTTTTTTGTTGTACTGCCAATATCAATTCACTTATTTCTTTTGAAGTGATCGTATCAAGCCCTGTTGTAGGCTCATCATACAACATTATTTCAGGTTTTAAGATCAGTGTTCTGGCAAGCCCTATTCTTTTACGCATACCGCCAGATAATTCTGAAGGCATTTTATCAATGGCGTCTGACAACCCTACATCATGCAATTCTTCTATGATCATGTCTTCTCTTTCTTTTGCAGAAAGATGTTTTGAAGAACGTTGTAAAGGAAAATCCAGGTTTTGCCTAACTGTCATAGAATCATATAAGGCCGCACTCTGAAAAAGAAAGCCCATTTTGATCCTTACTTTATTTAACTCCTTACCGCTTATACTACTGATATTTTGATCGAGAACCATTATCTCCCCTTCGTCTATTGTTTCTAAACCTATTATGCATTTGATCAATACTGATTTTCCCGTTCCTGATTTTCCCAATACAACAACATTCTCGCCTTTTTTAATAGTGAGATTAATACCTTTCAATACTTCGTGCTCCCCAAATTTTTTATGCAAACCTTTAATTTGAATAACATTTTTAGCGGTGTCATTTTTATTTATTGTTATCGGTAACGCTTGTACTTGCATAAATTATTTTTATAGAAGGTCAATGATTTGTACGGCCAGCATATCAATGATGAATATGGTAAGAGACGCCATTACTACTGCAGTATTAGCTGCTTTACCTACACTTTCTGTCCCATTCTCCGCAGTGTATCCATTATAACAACCGATGAGGCCAATAAAAAAACCGAAGAATACGGATTTGATGGTAGCCGGAATAATATCAATAAAATCAATTTTTGAAATGGCCTGATGAAAGAACCTGATCAGCGTAACATGGTTGTGAATATTTACGCCTACAAAAGCGCCAAACAATCCTACGCCATCAGCAAATAATACCAATAAAGGGATCATTAATGTTGTAGCCAGTATTCTTGTAACGACTAAATATTTAAATGGGTTGATGGCAGATACTTCCATTGCATCGATCTGCTCCGTCACTTTCATTGACCCCAGTTCTGCGCCGATGCCCGAACCTATTTTTCCGGCACATATCAATGCTGTCACTACCGGTGCTATTTCTCTGATCAATGACAACGCAACCATACCGGGCAACCATGATTCTGCACCAAATTCTGCTAAAGTTGGCCTTGCCTGCAGCGTGAGTACCAGCCCCATTATGAAGCCGGTTATTGCCACCAACGGCAAAGATTTATAACCGATCTTATAACATTGTTCAGTGAAGGCCTTAAACTCGTACCGTGGTAAAAATAATTCTTTAAAAAACCGAAACGCAAATTGTGTTATCTGGCCCACATTAGTAAAAGCCTCTTTTAAATAATCAGGCATTCTGATGGCCCTTGTTTCTTTATCCGGCAAACTCAATTCTTGTATCGCAGACTTCATAATATAATCGGTATTTGACAATAGTTATTTAAAATTCAAATCATATAAAATATATTCGTTCCTGTAATAATTTTTTAGAAATTATACAACACCAAATCTTTAAATAGTTTATCTTTCTTAATTGTTTAGATGAAAGACAATATCTATACCACTAAATATTGGCTTGATTTTTTATATGATACGTAAGATTAGTGAGTGCATATGAGAATTAATTTCCCCAAACTTAAACCTGACACCAAAATATCATGATCAATATCTTAAAGCAATTACGACTGGATTATCGCATTAAAGTTGGTTATGGAGCCGCTTTTTTACTATTACTGGTTTCGTATTTACTTACCTGGTACGCCAACCAGGAATTGATCACACAATCAAAATTGGTTACGCATAGTAATACGACCATCACACATATGGAAGATCTTGCTTCCTATGTAAAGGATGCGGAGACCAGTGTCCGGGGGTATATCATCATGAAGGATGAAAATTATCTTACTCCTTTTTATGACAGTAGAAAAATGGTTAATAATACTTTTTACTTACTTGAAAATGACACAAAGGATAATACATCACAGCAAATTTTATTGTACACTGCCAAGAGTCTTATCGACAGAAAATATGACAGGTTAAGCGAGGGCATTGGATTGGTAAAAGAAGATAAAATTAAACTGAGCGACAGTATATGGAAAACACATACTGAAGGAAAAATATTAATGGACAGTATTCGGGGGGTTATCGGGAAGATGAAAACAAAAGAGCAGGAATTATTTACTGCAAGAAATAATGAATTGCATACCGGTTATGTTTCAATGAACATTATCATTGTAACCTCTTTAATATTAGCATTTCTGTTTGCCATTTTTGGATTTATCACTTATATCAGAGAAAACAGGGCCAGGAAAACAGCCGATAAAAAAGTGACGGAATACCAGGATCAGTTAAAAAGCCGTATCGAAGAATTGGGAATAGCCAATAAAGAATTGATACAAATGAGGCACACCGAAAAATTTGCAGCAACAGGAAGGATCGCACGAACTATTGCCCATGAGGTCCGCAATCCCTTAACCAATATCGATCTGGCGGCCAGTCAGTTAAAAACAGATATCGGCAACCCTGATGAAAATTCAACCATGTTGTTCGATATGATCAGCCGCAATAGCAAACGGATCAATCAGCTGATCACTGAATTATTGAACACTACACGTTTTCTTGACCTTAGTTTTGAAAACTTTTCAATCAATGTTATATTAGATGAAGCTTTAGAGCTGGCAAAAGACAGAATAGAATTGAACCATATACGGATAGAAAAGAATTACGCTGATCATCTTTGTGATATAGCTGTAGATCAAAATAAAATAAGGATCGCTTTTCTTAACATTATCGTGAACGCAATTGAAGCAATGGAGCCAGATAAAGGAATATTGCAATTGATCACAAGAGATGAAGACAACAAATGTGTAGTTGAAATACATGATAATGGGATCGGTATGGATGCAGTAACCATAAGCAAATTATTTGAACCTTACTTTACCACCAAAACAAAAGGTAATGGCCTGGGCCTGGCCAATACGCAAAATATTATTTTAAATCACAAAGGCATTATACATGTAGAAAGCACCCCCGGTATAGGAAGTATCTTTATAATCAAGTTCGATTTTGCCACTGCTGAATAAGTAAAGTCATTCTTTTTCAGGAATGATCTTGTTGGTTGCTTTTTTTAATCTACTGGAAAGTTTGCTCCTTTTTACATGAACTTCATCTCCCAACAATATTCCCCATGGTTCTAATCCATCAACCCTGTCGAATATTATTTTTAAAATTGCTAATGTCGGCAATGCCAGAAATACACCGGCAAGTCCCATTAAAGATCCGCCAAATAAAACGCCTGTTATAGCCATTAATGCGTTTATCTTAACTTTCGAGCCTACTATTCTTGGCATCAAAATATTACTATCCACTATATGTACAATGCCTAATGAAATAATTATCCATAGAATATCATTGGCATTAGAAGAAGTGGTCAATGTAACTAAAACAGTAAATAATATACCGGTAATAATTCCTATATAAGGAACAAGATTTAAAATAGCGATAAAAATGCCCAGGAATATGGCATATTTAATTCCAAGACATAATAAAATGATAGAGTTAACGGTTGCTATAATGGCCATCTCTGTTAAAAGTCCCAGCATATAATTTTTAACCATGCTCTTCGATTCTGCTAACACTTCTTCTACCCTGCTTAAATGTTCTTTTATAAACACAGCCAATATAAATCTCCTTATCAAATGCCTGTAAAATAGAATAAGAAAAGTATAGATCGTTACTAAAACGATTACTATAAGTGTTTCGGTTAATGAGGAAAATGTTTGTCCCACATATTCTCCACCTGAATTTGTTATTTCCTTCGTCGTATTTCGAATAAAAACTGTTTGTTGGGTAAAGCTGATATTAAACTTATGACTAACCCAATCCCGTAAGGTCACATAATGTTCTGTCAAATGTTTTTTTATGGAAGGCACATCACTAACAAAGGATGATATTTGTGTAGATAAAAAATAGATCAATAACACAATTACAATTACAGCACTTAGTACAGCGGTTAAATCTGCAAAAGCCCGAGGAATTTTTAATCGCTCAATAGCATTGGCCAAAGGCAATAATAAAATAGCCAGCAAAATTGAAAAATAGATCGGCACAATGATACCTCTTCCCAGGTAGGCAATGCTTCCTAATAAAAAAAGCATTAATAACTTTATGCATAGCCGCACGTAATAGGGCATTTGATTATCCATGTTTTCTTTTTTAGAACAATGCCCTCCGGTTATTGATGAAGGGCATTGTAATGTAATTTAATTGTTCCTGGCAAAATTATAAACTTTCGATCCAATCCTTTACCTCCTGTTTTGTTTTTCCTATTTTTTTCTGCAATCTACCCAGCAATTGATCATCATCGCCTTCTTCGTATAGAAGATCATCATCAGTAAGCTGCGCATATTGCTTTTTGATTTTACCTTTGGTTTCGTTCCAGTTGCCATTTAATTTAAGTTTCCAGCTTTCCATAATTTGTAATTTAAGTTTAAAAAATAATTAATCTACAGAACCGCCTATTACTTTTAACAGTATTGCAATTATTGCCAGTACAAGTAATATATGGATCATGCCAGCTGCATGGTATCCTAAAAAAGCAATCAGCCATGCAATAATTAAAATGACTGCTATCACGTATAATAAGTTTCCCATAAAATTTAATTTTAGTGATTTACCTTATATACTTTAAAAACTTTGCCAATAAATCAATTTCTGCAGGAAGTAACGGTAGTGGTACTATTTACTGGTAGTATCTGTCAAATAAAAATTGACGAAAAAGAAAAAAGTGGATAATAATCTACAAATGGGGGAAATATAGAATTAAACAAGTTGTTCAACAGTCTTATAAATAATATCTCTGGTAAAGGGTTTACCAATGAAACCATGTACACCTAGTTCTAACGCTTTACTTCTATCAGCTGAAGTGTCATAGGCAGTGATCATAATTATTTTGGTTAACGGGTAATTCTTTTTTATATAATCAATAAAATCCATTCCCATACCGTCCGGTAGGTGATTGTCCAAAAAAACTATTTGAGGAATTTCTTTTTTTAACGCTATAACCGCTTCAGAAAGCGAATTAACATAATTAGGCTGTAAATTCTTGTGCTTCAGTATCCCACTTAACAGATAACAAATATCTATTTCGTCATCTATAATTAATACGCTTGACATTATTATAAAAGTATATTTTGATTAGTACTGTCTATTATACTGCAATTTTGTTTCCAATTTCGGTTAAGTATTTTAAAAAATACAATAATCAAAGAGAGTACAGAGCCAATTTAATAATATTATTCTTAATAACGATATAAACCGAGCATAATAATACCCATTTTGTGTATGTTTTTGTACATATTTTAGTTCATTTATTATATTTATGCTTTTTTTTCAGCTAAAATAGTGGGCTTTCGAATTTGGCAGGATATTGCATTAATATAGATAATATTTATTACCAAATTTAAACTTAACAATAGATACAATTTATAACCCCTTAAAACTGAAAGTGTTTACTGCTTTATTACAAGATAAACTTTATCGTTTAAAGGCTTAAAACTAAGTTGTATCTTTAGTAAAATAAGATGTATGAAGAAAAGAATATTAGTGATTGACGATGATACCGATATGTGCGTTCTATTAAATCGTTTTCTTACTAAAAATGGCTATGAAGTAGATACAGCCAACTCAGGCGCAAAAGGTGTCGAAAAATTCAAAGAACAAAAATTTGATGCAGTATTATGCGACTACCGGTTAGGCGATAAAAAAGATGGCAAGGATATCCTACTTGAAATCAAAGCCATCGACCCGCAAACCATCGTGCTGATCATTACAGGATATTCGGATATCAAAACTGCCGTAGACGTTATCAAATTAGGTGCATATGATTATATCACCAAACCCTTAATTCCTGATGAGGTTTTAAATGTTTTAAGCAAAGCACTTAATAATCAACCGGCTGATAGTACTCCAACTTCTGGAAGAGAAGCTGTTCAGTCATCTTCAAAAACAAAAGAACAAAGATCTTCCAACAACGATTTTCTTGTGGGTACTTCCGGTGCAACAAAAGAATTATACAAACAAATAGACATTGTTGCACCTACTAATTTCAGTATCATATTATACGGAGAAAGCGGCACAGGTAAAGAAGTGATCGCCAAAACCATCCACGAAAAAAGCAGCAGAAGTAATAAGCCTTTCATCGCAATGGACTGCGGTACCCTGTCTAAAGAATTAGCAGGAAGTGAATTATTCGGACATATGAAAGGCTCGTTCACAGGTGCACTGACTGATAAAGAAGGCCATTTTGAATTAGCCAATGGCGGAACTTTATTTTTAGATGAAGTTGCCAATTTATCTGCAGAGATACAGGCCTCTTTATTACGCGTGATACAGGAAAGGAAATTTAAACGGGTTGGCGGTACAAAAGAAATGGACGTTGATGTAAGGATCATCGTTGCATCGAATGAAAATTTACAGGAAGCCTACCGCAAAGGAAAATTCAGGGAAGATCTCTATCATCGGTTCAACGAATTCTCTATTAACTTACCTCCATTAAGGCATAGAAAAAATGATATTCCTTTGTTTGCTGAATTCTTTTTAAGCAAAACACAAAGTGAACTCAATAAAGAGCTGGAAGGATTTGAAGATGAAATAATGGATATGTTTATCAATTACTCATGGCCGGGAAATTTAAGAGAATTTAGAAATGTTGTAAGACGTTCTGTATTACTAACCAATGAAGGGAAAATTTCTGTCAGTACATTACCTTGGGAGATAACGAATGCAACGGGAGAAGCTCCTTATCAGGCCAAAGCCAACGAAGGTAATGCTGCAAAAGATGGAACCGTTGATCTTAAAGACACTGCATCTAAAGCCGAATACGAGGCTATTATGAATGTTTTAAAAGAAGTAAATTTCAATAAAACGAAAGCGGCCGAACTTTTAAAGATAGACCGCAAAACATTATATAATAAGATAAAAAATTACGAAGAATCACAATAAATAATTGATGATGCTATTGTATAAAAATAAAATGCGGATTTTAAAATCCGCATTTTTCATTTCCGTACTTTACCCGATATTACTTTTTAATAAATTGAAGGTATGTTTCCAATTGTGTTGCAGTAATAGGTTTTTCCCATATAAAATCATCTTCCTCATACGTGGAAGCAAAACTTTTATCCTTGCCGGACATCAAATTTATTTTTATCGCGGGATGTTTGTATTTAATTGTCTTCGCTGCTTTCCACCCCTCTCCATCCGGCAGCATATTATCAATAAAAACGATCAAGGGTTCATGCTGATCGATGATGGTCAAACCATCTATCAATGTATTTGCCAATAATACCATATGGCCCTTCTTTTCAAAAAACATTTTTAATAATACACAAAGGTCAGTGTCATCATCTAATATAAGAATCTTCATGATCGCAATTTTATAAACAAGTGAGTAATTAAGCTGTTAGTCTATTTTCAAAAACAATACCATACTCTTTGCATTGGCCTGTAAATGATTTTTTTATTAATTAAGTAATATTATGTGGAGAAACTTCCTCAATTATTTAAAGATTAGAACTGGATTTTTCCCATTGCTTTACATTTCCTTATAGACACACGTATAAAAACCATTATTTTAATTACTCTTCTTTTTGGTAACAGTTTTGTAGTATACTCATTAACTAAAATGAATTTATATGTTAAGATGGACACTGATATTTTTCGTAATCGCTATTATAGCAGGAATATTTGGATTCACAGGAATTGAGGCAGGTGCTGCATCAATTGCCAAAATTATCTTCTTTGTATTTGTAGTTCTCGTAGTATTAAGTTTTCTTTTGGGAGTTACGATATTCAAAAAATAATTTTTACCGGTCAAATCAAAAAGCATGGATTTCTTTATGAAATTCATGCTTTTATTTGTAGCATACCATCATCTATCGCTTGAAATTATTTTATACAGATCGTATTACTCCAGACAATATTCTTTGACCTTTTTAATTGTTTTGAGGCCTTGTTTGTCACATCTGCTTGTACAAATTTAAATCCGATCCTAAACTTTACATTGTGCAGCTGCCTAGCAGTCTCCAGCGATATTAATCTTATTACCCTGACTTCCTGCTTACGAGGTGCAATTTTTACCAGTAAAGCACTATCATTGTTACATTGTGGAACAGGTAAAAAAATGGCCCTGGTATCCAATACATAATACTTTCCCCATGAACAGGACATAGTTAAGTACTGCAATGTATCTGGAAAATTATTTATTACCGTTGTACTAATTGAAATATAAACGCCCTGGTCCATGCTTTTTATACTTTCTATCTTAGCCGTAAAGCCAAGATGAGGAATATTAATCGGGTCGACCTGTTGAGAGACTGATACAAAGCGTATGACTAAAAAAAATATAATAAACCCTATTGCCTTTTTCATTTTACAAATTAAATACCATGAAACTATTGTAGCGTAACAGTTTCAAAGAATATGCCATCTATTTATAGGCAATTTTCTTTACGCCGGCAAAAACACTTTTCCATAAAAAGTTGAAAAACGATTTATGTATATCTCGATCATAAGTAACAGTACCCGTACGCGTCTCCCCTTTTTGAGGATTGCTATTATTTAGCAATGCATTTGCAAAAAGGCTTTGGAGCCCATTTGTCTTTAATCCATCGTCTCCGGCATCCTTTTTTAAAACTTTAATGTTAACATCGTTATACAAAAAAGCAACGTTAACGGAAGATCTATAGTTACCTCCAGCCATATTAAAATCAAGTTTCTGTATATCTCCTTTATTGATAGAGACCATGGCAAGCGGTTCTATCAATGGATTTAAAACAGCAGTATTCATTTTACCAAGACTACCGGTAACAGTAAAAGCCGTATCTGCTTTATTAAGAGGCAAGATCCATTTGCTTGAAAGTTTTCCAGCTCCCATAAATAATGCAGTAGCATTCATTGACAAATGTTCATTCTGCTTTATTCTATCTTGCATGTTAGTTATATTATTTATTGCTGCATTTATATTGCTAAAAAAGACAGTTCCTTTCTGTAAAGACTTTGCCGCCTTTTCTTTATACCCAACGTAACCATTAATTACCTGTATTCTTTTTATGTAAAAAGGGAAATGAATATTTGCCAGCTGCTGGTTAGGATATTTGCCAACTTTATTGGATGTATCTGCGGGCAGGGTCCGGTCATTAAAAATTTTAATAGTGGGCTGCAAAGAAGCTTTATCAACTTCCAGAATATTATCGTTTATGAACGCTTCATAATTAACACCTTCCAATAAAATATTATCGACAGACAGATCATACCGATCATGCTGATGAATACTTTTTTTTGCAAACTCCTGTTCTGACAAATGAGTTTGCATCTTTATATTTTTGATGGAGATATTCTTATTAACATTATTCAGTTTTACGCCAGTAGTTGTAATAGTATATAATTTATCATGGGTACACAACGCAAAATCTCCTATTGACAATTGCCACTCTGCATTATTAATTATATCGCTGATCTCACTTCTGTTGATCACACTGTCTACTTTCGTTGCGACAAACTTTACGTTATTTAAAATGATAGGGGGTGTATTTCTTATCGTATCTTCTATAATTATTTTTGTACTATCTAAATTAATACCCGCAACTTCTACTTCACTTATCAATTTAGAAGAAAAATCAATCTCTTTATTCCGGCTTCGTTTGGATTTAGTTCCTCTGTAAATAGTCACCAACCCTCCGCTACAGGTTACCATTCCTGCCTTTAGCCGTTGGTGCAAAACAAAAGCATTGGTATTTAATCCGTTTATAACAATATTATTTAAATCAAGCAAAGCTGTAGAATTACCGATCCGGTATTGCTGAATTTCTTTCACCTGCATTTTTTTTTGCAATGCATCGTATTCAAAATCATTGATGATAACACGGCTATTATTATCGGCCTGAGCAAATTGAATATTTTCTACGCTCGCTTTCATATCTTTAATAAAATAACTGATAACACTTTTATAATTATGTGAACTATCTACTAAAAATCCATTCAATTGTACGTTAATATTTTTTAAGGTTGTTGACACCCTGCCATTTCTATCAGTAACCAAAACTGTTCCGTTGCTGATCTGTATACTATCTGCCTGGATACTTTTAAACTTTCCTAATATTCTTTTGTATAGTTCCATCGTATCATTATGATTGAAGGGTTGGGTTTTGTTGGAACCTGTATTAATTATGTCTATAAATGGCCTATTTAAAAATATTTTTTTAGCGGATACTTTATTATTCTGTAATAAGGCCGGAACATCCACACCCGTTATGTTTACTTCATCTACATGGATATTGTATAAGTTACTTGGTAGACTATCCATACTTTTAAGTACCACTTTTTGAAGCGAGTCAGATTGAAGAGAAACATTGTAGAAAGCGGCGCTGCCTGTTAATTCATCAATTTTAGAACTGTCGTAATGAATGTAATACAGACTATCAGTTTTTTGCATTACAATAGTATCAATAGAATCTTTTACAAGATGTCTTTTATTTTTTTGAAAATACCAATACCCGGCTACCGCACCAATAACTAATACTATACAAATAAATTTTCCTGCTTTTTTCATTCTACTCTATTTATTATTTAAAACGGATAACCTATTGCCAGGTTTAATATTAAATTATCTCTGCGCCATTCATTATCGCCCAATGCTATCTGATCGAATACCCATCGTTGCCCATCCGGTAAGTATGGCTTTCGTAACGGCATGCCCAGGTCTAATCTTATTAAGATCACTGTTGCATCATACCTTAATCCAAATCCCGATGATACGGCAAGCTCTTTATACCAATCACTTTTTAATTGTCCTGCAGGGCCAAATACTAAAGTATCTTTAGTCCAAACATTTCCTACATCCGCAAATAAGGCGCCTTTCAATTTACCCAATACCGCGAAACGTAATTCACTATTAAATAAAAATTCATAATCCCCTCCGATTACCTGAAAATATTTGATATCATTTATAGTGGGTAAATAAGATCCCGGGCCAAGTGTACGTACCGGAAAACCACGCATTGAATTAGCACCTCCAATAACATATTCCTTTGAAAACGGCAGAAAAGCAGAATTATTATAAGGAGCCCCAATTCCTATAACCAACCGATTGGCAAATTCTGTTTTACTCCTGAATATTCTTTTGTACCGAAGATCGAGGTCAAATTTAGCATATTGGTCAAAAGGCGTATTTAACACATTTTTTGTACGCATATCTTTAGCGCCGGTTATTAATCCTGCAATATTTCCTGACACATCTATTCCACCTGCAAAATACCATTGATTTTTATTTAAAGGATTCAACGTAGTAAAATTGTAGGTATACACAGATCCTAAGATCACTTCCGAATAAACATTGTATAAAATAGACGGGTCTAATTGCGCGGCTGTATAAAAGCTATCGGTAATATTACTGGCGTTGATATAACTGATAGAGATCGGAGCAAACATATACCTTTTGTTACTGGCCCTTTTCCAATCAAATTGATATTGAAAGCGAAATACATTTTTGGTATACAGGCTTTGTTCAATAAAATATTCATATCCTGCGAGTAGTTGTGTCTGCGGCGGATATAAATTACTTTCGTATATATGAAAAAACGGGATCACATAACGCGGAAAAGTTAACGACACTTCAGTACCGATCTGATAATTATTGTTTTTCTTGAGCGAATCGTTTATGGATAATTGTATTCCTCCGTATATTTTAACATTGAGTTGTTCTGCGCCTTTGAATACATTTCTGTTTTTCCAATTCACACTTACCTGGGTTCCTAAATAACTATTGTCAGTCGAGAATCCATCGAGCTCTGTTTGTATTACTTTCTTTTTAGCCTGTGTCAGATAATAATAAGCGTTTAAATTATATTGATGTAGTGTATCGTTAATAATATCGTACCGATTTTTTACAAATTTAAAGGCACCCAAATTGATAAACCGATTCAGTGTTGTATTCTGATCAACACTACTGTATAACATTCCGGGACGATAAGTAATTGTCTGAGTAAACAATGCAGGTTTAAAATTATGCACAGTATCCCTAATATTTATTCCATCAACAATAAAAGTTCCTACCTTACTTGTGTCTGGCGGTGGATAGATCAATGTATAATTAGGAAAAACAGTAATGCGCCTGATCGTGTATGAATGCTTAGCTTTCTCAGGCATTGTATTGATTATATTCAAAAACAGGTCAACCTGATGATTACCAACAGTACTATCCGCATAAGCCAAAACATAATCAGGATTGAAAAAATAATATCCTTTTGCTTTTAAATGAATATCGATCTTTTCTCTTTCGGTTTCAATATCCGCCAGTTTGTAAGGCCTTCCCGGTTTTAGTATCCCATCTTTTTCTTTATCTGTTAATGTTTTTAAAACTGATTCGCTATCATCTATCCAGGTAACGCTTTTAATTTTATATTGAGGAAAAACATCAGCTTTATATACGGCCGTTGTGAAATATTTTTTGTTAGTGGTATCTCCATGCACCACAGAATGAAAGTAACCGATATTTTCTAAATAAGCCTGCAGGTCTTCTGCATTTTCCTTGGCATTGACCCTGCTACTATAAACGGGCGGTTCACCCAATTGACCACGCAGCCAAGCTTTTACTCCTTTAGGATTTTTAGAATCGCCGATTTTATACCACCACCATACTTTGTACGGTTTCCCAAATAAAAATTTATTCGGAACCGGCCTTGTCGCTGCTTTTAATTCTTTCCTTAATGAATTAGCACTAGTAGTTACGCCACTTTCTTTTGTTACCTTAATAATTGCTTTCCGATATATATATTGTCCAGCTGGCAAATATGTTTTTACGCCGCAGCCACTTGCAAAAAGCAAAACAATAAGACAATATGCAATATATTTTTGCGTCATTTAATTATAGGTCTTTTTCTTTTCAAATAATTCTTTGAACTTGTCATAGTCCATTGTTATTACAAATGCTAACCCTGTCTCTACAACATAACCATCCATAATTACCTCATACTGCGTTTTTCGGTATGCTTTCAAAGCATATTTCCCATCTCTGGTTAATTTATAGTTAGCTGTTACATCCGGCAAAAAGGAAGTGCCTTGTTCTTGCTGTGCCTTAGCACCCGCATCCTGTCCTTCAATACCAAAATTTTCACCTACGCTAAGCGTTAAACGGTCATTCAAAAATCTTTTACTTACGGTAACGCTCAGGTCAGTTCTTTCCTGCGCATCCCCTGTTGTATAGTCATTATAACTATTAAGATTCAAATCAACATCTACGCCTTTCACTAAGTCAGACGCAATATGATCCAATGCAGAAGATAAAAATTTACTTACACTTTCACGAGCTGCTTCGTCTATACCTCCGCCGCTACCGGTGCTGCTAAAAAAATCTGAGCTTTGTTCTCCAACAAAACGCCCTAATAATAACAAGGAGAAAACTTCCTTATTGATGCCTGCCACATCACCACGCAATTGCACCAGTTTATTGTCAAGTACGGACCTTAGCTGGCTACTCATTTCTGTATTGTCATCCGGTAATTGTATATCGAAACTTATTTCCGGTTTTTTAATGGTCCCCTTTAAATACAATAGAACCTTAAAAGGAATTTTTTGATTAAATGTATTGGCTGTCTTGGTATCAACTTCTGATATTTCATTATCCAAAAGATCAATGGCTGATGCATTCACGATATATTGTGCTGAGATATTTATTTGCGCGTTGGTAGGTTCCCCGCTAAATGCAATGGTACTACCTGGCAACAAGTCAAATTGCCTTGTTAATACCTGATAATGTAAAATATAGTGTCCGCTATTCAATGCGTAGTTACCTGCCAACACTAAATTACCTCCCGGGTCAACCCCTGCATTTAATTGCGCATCCCCTTGTACTTTTAATTCATCGCCTGTAGTTGGATCTATAATTACCGTAAGCGCAGCCTTTTTCGGTATGTCTACATTTAAATTATAATCAACAAACTGGGCAAAGCTCGATGTCTTTTCATTTAACAGAACAAAAGATTTTTTTTCCGGTAAAGCAAATGTATCCCGGTCAATAAAACGTACAACAGATTTTGCTGCGTCTTTATTTATATTACTTTGCGGCAATACCATTGTTACATCACTTTTGTCATTCAATGATATATTTCCTTCTACAACAGGATTCCGACTGTTCCCCGACACAGTAATATCTGTATTGATGGCCGCAAAACCATACAGCTGGTTATCGATCGTTTTAGGTGTATTTACGATCGTAAATTTCTTTGCATGAACAGTCATATCCAGATCATAGGCAGTTAATGATTTCGCTGCAATATCTCCATTAATGACCATCGCATTATTGATAGAATCTTTGATGGTGAAATTTTTAAGAGAAATATCGCGCGAGTTCAATAGTACTTTTTGCTTATCTACAAAATAAGTAGTTCCCAATTTTGTTACCGTAAACTTAGTTGTATCAAAGCCGATCGAGCCGTTCCAATATGGCTCTTCAAACGTTCCATACAAGGCTACTTTTCCATTGATACTTCCGGAGGATCTCGACAGGTTTCCTTGTGTGAATGCCTGTATCGTAACCATTTGCAATGCTTTCATATCTATATCCGCATCAAATTGTTTCTGTGTATTGTTTGGATAGTAATTCCCTTTAATAGTTACATCGTTACCTTTTTGAGTAAGGTTAAGGGTTGCACTGATATTATTTTCATTATTTCTTGTTGCTGCAACGCTAATATTACCCACCGGCTGTTGCATTAATTCAAAATCTTCCAATTGAAGGTTACCTGTAAAAGAAGGTATCTTTTTATCAAAGTCGCTCACAGTAAATTTCCCACTAATAAAACCTGATGCCAGCAATGTATCTGTATTTAATATCGAAGTGATATCTTTTATATTAAAACTATCAATGCTCACATCAACAGGACTATTCACTATATTTTGCCTGCTCATTACACTGATCTTTTGCATATTATTGTTAAGCAGAAAATCGTTCACCAAAATACCTGTTGGAGAATACATTATTTTATTATCAGCCGCTACATCCCACTTTTGGTAGTTAAGTAATAAATTATCTTTTAAACTGATCGCATATACTTTATCCTTTTCCGTTATAGTGGCACCGATAACATACCGTGTATTTTTTTGATCATCCTTTGTTGCAACATCTATACTGATACTATCTTGCGCAGCAGCTATATTTACACTTCCCCCATAGAAAACATTACTGCCAATATGTAATTTGTCAAAAGTTGCCGCAGCACTTATTCTTTTATTTAAAGAGGATATACTGATCTTCCCTTTTGATACCTTGTTTGCCTGGTAAGCGAAGTGTGGAATATCTGCAGAAAAATTTAAAGCGCTATCTCCATATTTGGAATCGAAACTTCCGTTAAATTTTATATTGTCATAAGCCAGCCCTTCTATCAGATCAGTGACCAAAGGATATTTTTTTATCTCGCCGCTAAAAACAATTTGCTGAGGCGGAAGATCAGTGCCTGGCTCATTTGTAATTCTATAATACTTATTAATGTATTGCTCTACTGATCGGTCTATTTTACTATAATCAAAATCACCTTTGGCATTTATATCCGCAACCGGCGACCGGAAGCTCACTGTTGTAATACCATCTGACTTACTTGCTTTTGCCATGATCGTATCTAAATAATAAGTTTTGTTTTTCAGTTTGATCTTTGAAGAATCAATCGCCATATACACGTCCATATTTTCGGGATCAAGATTGGCAGCTTTAATAACAACTTTAAAAGAGCCATTTAATACATCTTTGTATAGATTCAATTGTTTCAATTGCACGGTATCAACAATGATCGTTGCACTGGCTGATGGATATTTTCCACGCACATCAGCAGTTACATTGTATTGTAATTTTATATTTGAATCGTTTACATTGCCATTACTTGTAATGGCTCCGCCATTTAAATTTGCGGTAAGATCAATGTGCTGATAATTATATTTTTCAAACCCAGCCTGTTGTACATTGGCAATAATGGCCGCATGCATTGTTTTATAATTAAACCCTTTCCCTTTTGCGGATCCAGATAAGGTTATATTTCCAATCAACGTATCCTTTTTTATTAAACGCCCAATGGCAAAATTGCTGGTGGTGAATTGAAGGTCATAAACAACATCCTCCTTATTTTTGAAATTGTACACGTATCCCCTGACTGTGGCTGATCCATAGTTTCCATTTAATTGCAGGTCAGGCTCTATATTATTCATATCACCATTTGCAGTACCTGTGATTGAAATTATATCAGGCAAACTAATGGACGGCGGTATCGTTCCTTTGGGAACGATCGAATTAATAAAACTTTTTTCAATCCTGCTATCGCTGATCGCTATATCATATTGCAGTTTTTTGGGATCAGTCAGATTTTTTACATTGGCTTTTGCAATTAAAGTAAATGCCGGACTAGTAATATTAATAACTGCCGCGGTATTTTTTAAAGTTCCTTTTACATGTGTATTCAACCTTAACGCAACAGGAATCTTTTCGATATTTTCCTGATCATCCGAGGGAACAAATTTTATTATATCCGATTTTCGGATATAGCTGTTGAAAACAGTTATATCGTAAGCTAGTTTATTGGTATCCGTAATATTATATAAAACAGCCCTAGCATTGACAACACTACCCGATAAACCTGCCAGTTGAAGCGAAGGCACATTTAACTGCTGCAAAGTTCCATTGATATTTGTACTAAGCTTTATTAGATTATTTTGAAATTTTTTAGGTGGCAAAGATCTTTTTATAGATGGCATGATCAGGTACAGGTCATTGATCGCGATCACACTATTGGATACTTTTGCAGAAATGTAAGTACTTGCCGGAGTGGTGGCTATTGTTCCAATATCATTATATTTCAAATCCATATCGGTTTGCACCAGGCTTTGCGGGGTTTTCAAATACAATCCCTGCGTGCTGATCTCTTTGTTACTGTACATTATTGCGGCATGCGTTGTATCAATAATAAAACCGCTTTTATCATTAAAAGCTAATTGATCAATATTTGCCAGTATAGTATCCGCCGAATAGGCAATACCATTACCCTTAATATTTATATGTTGCAGATTCAGGTGATTAAAATCTATTCCCTGACGGATAGGTTTTTGAGTATTATTATCAAATTGCACCTGGTCATTATTCAGATTCAATTCTTTCAAAGTAATGTACCAGGTAGAGGCCGTAGCAGCTGCTGTATCAATTTTCTTTTGAGAAGAGATCGTTGGAGAAATGAATTGTACGAATGAACTATCAAGTAAGAACTTGTCCACAGTTGCTTTTTCCGATCCCATGTCTATGCCGGCATTTTTTATTGTAAGGTGTTGTACCCTGTTTGCATAGTACATGCCATTTACGGTATTTTTTATCGAAACGTTTATATTATGCAGATCCGATCCTTCAATCATTAATTGCAAAGCATTTTTGCTTTCGTTTGTATCTTCCTTGCCAACTTTAAAGGTCCTCATAGAAAAATCAATTCCATTCGTAGTCAGCTTATCAATGCCAAACTGCATTGAAGCAGTTTTAAATTTATTGATACCGATAGTAAGATCGGTGATATTTACAGTCATATCCGTACCACCATAATCATCTTTATAATTTAAATGGATTCCATTTAAAAGCAATCGTTTAATGGTCAATTGTGAAGTGGAAGTATCAGTTGTTTTTTTAGCAGGTTGCTTGCTGGCAAAAGCATCAATAATAAATTGATAATTGAAAACGGAATCATTTGCAGGCCTTGAGATATTGGCATAGATATTTTTAAGCTCGATCTTTCTAATATAAATATCACTCGATATTAACTTAAGCATGTCTATCTCAACGGCTAACTTTTCTCCAAAGAGCAATGTATCCTTATGCTGATCTTCGATATAGACATTATTTATCTCTATCCATTCCGGGAGGGAAAAGTCGACAGAACCGATCGTGACCTTTGTTTTTAATTTATTTTCAAGGTATGATTGTGCTTTATCTCTGATAAGTTGTCTGGCATAATTAGTTTGTAAAAAAATGAACGCCGCAGTAATAATAACCAGTACAAACACCAGCATATATATTATTACTTTTCCTGTTCTTTTTAGAAGCTTTCTAGCCGTCATTCCTCTATATCTAAATTGATTGATATTTTTCTGTTATATAGAAATTATTGTACCGTTTATAATCCTGCAGTACCAGAGGGTTTGAACAATTTTTTATCCTGAAAAAGGAGACTATGTAGAAATAATTCCCCAAAATATAGATATAGCTACGACAGAGTCCCAATGAGCAGCTAGTAGTAAGCGGTATGTTTTTTGAAGATCTATTCCGAGAATGTCTAAAATTTCAAATAGTAAATGATGCAGGTTGCAACTAATAAACTAAAAGATAAAAAAATAGCGATCATAACGGAGAATGGTTTTGAGGAGGTCGAATTGACAAGCCCCAAAAAAGCGTTAGAAGATGCAGGAGCAATAGTACATATCATCTCTTTACAAACTGGTAAAGTCAGAGCTTGGAACCATGATAATTGGTCGATAGAATTACCCGTTGATGTAAATTTAATCAAAGCAAATAGTGATGATTACGATGCGTTGATGATCCCGGGAGGTGTGATGAATCCTGATCATATGCGTTTGCATAGCGAATACATAACGTTTGCACAAGAGTTTCTTGAAGCAGGGAAAATTGTAGCGGCTATTTGCCATGCTCCGCTGTTATTGATTGAGACGTTGATGATCAGTGGAAAAGAAATGACCTCTTATCCATCGATCAAAACTGATCTGCTAAATGCCGGTGTTAGATGGGTGGATAAGGAAGTTGTAGTTGACGATGAAATCATTACCAGTAGAGGCCCAAAAGATCTACCAGCCTTTAATGCAAAATTAATCGAAGAAATCGGAGAAGGTGATCATCGTACAAGGCCAAGTTTTGTTCATCATAATTAAAAAATCATTTATAAAAATTCTTGATCAATAATCTATAAATTTGTACCAACTCTCTGCACATGCAAAATAAAATAATTATTTACGACGATGATGTGGATATACTTGAAGTATGTTCTACTATCTTACGTATGAAAGGTTTTGATGTTCTTTGCAAAAATAACTGCAGGGAAGTGATCAAGGATATTGAAGGGTATAATCCTGATGTAATATTAATGGACAACTGGCTTCCTGATATTGGCGGCGTTAAAAGCATACAGTTAATCAAAAGCGTTCCTGAGTTTCAAAATATACCCGTTATTTTTTTTAGCGCCAATAGCCATGTGAAACAGCTGGCAAAAGAAGCAGGCGCTGATTATATGCTACAAAAACCTTTTGAATTAACTGAACTGGAGCAGATCATTACCACGGCTGTGATGGAAAAATCTAAAATTTGTTAGAGCCCGTTCAAAAACGAAACAATACCCTCAATTGACAGGACATTATTTTTGCTTGTATGTTCTATCGCTTGTTCAGGCATAAAGGGCACGATCGCTGTGAGAGGATCCTGGATAATTATTTTACTTCCTAACTTATTTGCATAAGCGGCTCCTTTGGCGCCATCGGCATTTGCTCCCGACAAAACAATGCACACTAAGCTTGCTCCGTAAATATCCGCAGCAGATTCAAAACTGATATCAATACTTGGCCTGCTAAAATTTATTTTTTCGGAATAATCAAGAGACAAAGTTCTATCCTTTTCGATCAAAAGATGATAATCGGGCGGCGCTATATACATATGGCCAGGAGAAATAGTTTCTTTTTCTTCTGCCTCTTTTACTTTTAGATGTGTGCGGAAGGACAACACTTCTTCCAACATAGAATCGCTCGCTATATTACGGTGCATTACAACAATAACAGGAGTTGAGAAATGCGCATTAACTTTAGGAAAAATTTTCAGTATCGCATCAAGACTGCCTGATGAGCCGCCGATCATCACTAAAGCTATTTTATCTTGCGCCATATTTTTTCTTTACTGTTAAACGGAATATAAAGCGGCGCTATGGATGAAAATTTTATTGATTCTTTGTTTCCCAGTGCTAAAAAACCAAGTGTATCAAGGCTTTTATCAAACAGTTCCAATACCCTGGATTGCAATTTTTTTTCGAAATATATCAATACATTTCTACACAATATCAGTTGAAACTCATTAAAGGAAGAATCGGAAACAAGATTGTGTGTAGAAAAGACCATTCTGCTGCTGAACTCTTCATTAAATTTTGCGAGGTTATAATTGGCAGTGTAATAAGTAGAGAAATCTTTTTGGCCGCCCGAATTAATATAATTTTCCGAATACTGTTGCATGGCACTTGCTTTAAACAATCCTGTCTTTGCAGTTTCAATAACTGTTGGATTTATATCTGTAGCGTACAACAATGATTTATGTAACACATTGGCTTCCTTTAACAGGATCGCCATTGAGTAAACCTCTTCTCCTGTTGAACAGCCGGCATGCCATATTCTTATAAAAGGATAGGTGCTCAATACCGGTAATATTTTCTCACGCAAACATTTATAAAAAGCGGGATCACGAAACATCTCTGTAACATTGACCGTTACTTCTTCGACAAAATACATAAAATAATATGCATCGCTAAAAAGCTTATTTCTAAAATCAGCATAGCTGGAGAATCTGCCTTTTAAATAAAAAGACAATATCCTTCGTTGTAAAGAAGCTTTAGAATACTGTGAAAAGTCGTATCCATAGATATCTGTAATATCAACCAATAAATCTTCTAATTCTTCCCACTCTATTTTATTGGAGGTTTTTATCATTAGATTGAATGCTGTTCAATTACTTTAAATAAAATATCTACATTGATCGGTTTAACGATATAATTATCAGCACCCACTTGCAGGCACTTTTCTCTATCCCCCACCATGGCTTGAGCCGTTACCGCCACCAAGAGCAGGTTGTTCAGCTCAGGCTTTTTACGTATGGCAGCTATCATTTGATAGCCATCCATTCCCGGCATCATCATATCTATCAGTGCAATACCGATATCTTTTGTATTCGCCAAAATTTCTAATCCTTCTCTTGCGCTGGTAGCTGCGACACAGGCAAATCCTTTTGCTTTTAAGACTGCGTTTAAAGCAAAAATATTACGATCATCGTCATCAACAATAATAATCTTTTTCTTTTCCATACCCATTTATTTTAATAGCCTTTTTCATATAGCCATATACGCAATAATGATACCAGCTGATCGATATCTACAGGTTTGGAAATATAATCTGATGCACCCACAGCGATACATTTCTCTCTATCACCTGTCATCGCTTTAGCTGTGACGGCAATTACCGGGATATTTTTAGTCAGCGGGTTTTTTCTGATCGCTTTGATACTTTCATAGCCATCCATTTCAGGCATCATCATATCCATCAACACCACATCAATTTCCGGATGGCTCTTTAATAATTGCAAAGCCTCTTTGCCATCCATAGCAGGAATGACCTTCATATTATGTTTCTCCAAAGCTTTTGTCATGGAAAAAATATTTCTTACATCATCATCTGCCAGTAACACCGTTTTGTTTTTTAATACATTTTCCAGTACACCGGATTTATCAATACCTATGGTAGCTTTAGTCATCTTTCTATCTTCAACCAAATGCAGGAAGATAGATACTTCATCTAATATGCGTTGATAAGAATGCGCCGTTTTTAAAACAATAGTATCTGCATATTGTTTAATTCTAAGTTCTTCCCGACTGGAAAGGCTTTTGCCCGTAAAAATAATAACAGGAATATTTTCCAGGCCTTCCTGCTGTTTTACTTTTTCCAACAGATCGTACGCCTTCATATCAGGAACACCCATATCCAGTATAACACAGTCCACATTATTTTTATGTAAGGATTGTATGCTCTCTTCTACCGTCTGGAATGTTTCTGTGTTAACATTGTAAGTGCTTAAAAAGTAAGCAAGGGCCTTCGCATGTTTGTAATTATCTTCAACGATCAATACTTTCTTTTCTTTTTTACTCAATACATATTCTATCTTTTCGAAAATAGTATTGAGTTGCTCAAAGGCTACAGGCTTATTGATAAAATCCACAGCGCCTTTTACAAGGCTTTCTTTTTTCAACTGGAACGATGACATGATATGAACGGGTATGTGCCTTGTTTTTGGATTTTTCTTTAATTCATCGATCACTTCCCATCCATTTTTTACCGGCAATTGAATATCCAATAATATGCCCTGCAAATTATATTGTCTGGCCATTTCAAGTCCCTTATCTCCTCTCACTGCTACCAGGCCTTTATACCCTTTTTGTCTTGTGTAATCTAGTAGTGCTTTCGCAAACGCCGTATCATCTTCTATTATAAGTATCACTTTGTCTTTTTCACTGATCGAATTTCTATCATCTTCTATCTCTTCGGGAATATCCGTTGCGGTATATTGTAAATAATTATTGGTTACTATTTCTTCTGCAACCGCATCGTTATTTTTCTTTTCAGCCACCTGCAACATTTCATTCGATGCCAAGAGAACTTCTTTAGTTAAAGGAAGATACAATTTGAATTCACTGCCTTCGCCGATCTTGCTGGATAAATTAATTTCTCCGCCTAACAATCTTGATAACTCGCGGCTAATTGACAACCCTAGCCCTGTACCACCATATTTACGACGGGTTGATCCGTCTTCTTGTTGAAACGCATCAAAAATCAACTGTTGTTTTTCTGATGCGATACCGATCCCTGAATCTTTAACAGTAAAAGAAATGAATGAAAGCTTATCCTCAGGTATATCAATAATTAAATGAACAAATCCTTCATGCGTAAATTTGAAAGAGTTGGAGAGTAAATTTTTCACTATCTGCAATAACCTTAATTTATCAGTTTCTATTAACGAAGGAACCTTCTCTCCGAGTGTTACTTTCCAATCAATATTTTTTTGTTTGGCAACAGGATCAAAAAGTGATTTAACCTCTTCAATAATATCCTGTACCGCAACGGGTAGATACTCAACACTCATTTTGCCTGCTTCTATTTTAGACAAGTCTAAAATTTCATCGATCAATTCTAACAAACCATTTCCGGAGCTTTGAATTACGTTGGCATACTGTACTTGCTCAACAGTTAAATTCTTTTCATTGTTCTCCGACATTAATCTTGATAACAATAAAATTGAATTAAGTGGCGTTCGTAACTCATGAGACATATTAGCCAGAAACTCCGATTTGTATTTAGTTGATAGCGCCAACTCCTCCATGCGCTTTTGTATCTCCGCATTTTTTTCCTGTACCAAGTGTGTACGATCTTCCAGCAATGAAGTTCGTTCTTCGAGCGTACTATTTATTTCCAACAGTTCTTCCTGCTGTACTTTCAATTCTTCTTCAGATGCCTGCAGCTCTTCTGCCTGTGCTTCCAGCTCTGAATTCATGTGTTCCAATTCAGAATGTTGTGACATTAATTCTTCTGATTGTGATTGTGTTTCTTCCAATAAAGCCTGCACACGCTGGCGATTTTGCACCGTATTGATCGATATGCCTATATTTTCAGAAATGTTCCTAAAATATTCCAATTCACGTTGCGTGTATGGATGTAATGCGCCGATCTCAATAACACCTTTTATCTCTCTTTCAAACAGAACAGGAAATACCATGATAGTAACAGGCATTAATTCAACAGAAGCAAAACTGACCTTTATATCTTTTTCAGAAATATTATTTACCAGTATCTCTTGTTTAGTAACAGCACAGCTACCTATCAACCCTTCTCCCATTTTTATTTTTTCCGGCGCACCTTTTGCCAATGCAAAACCATTTTGCAATAACAATTGATTGTCATTCTCCAGCAAATAAAAAGCGCCGACAAGGCTATCGCTGTATTCAGCAATAGAGGCTAAGATCTTCTGTGTAAGCGTTTCAATATTATCATCTCCTATCATTGCCTCATTTAAACGCGCGACACCGGTTTGCAACCACTCTTTATCGGATAATTTTTCAAAAAAATCTTCCAGAGAAGAAGCCATTTTATTAAGAGAAAAAGCAAGGCTGCCCAGGTTATCTTTTTCTTCATCACTTACGCGAATACCGAAATTACCCGCGGATATCTTTTCTGCTATATTTTGTATCACATCAATTCTCGCTGTCGTTTCTCTATCTTTTTCTTCTAAAGCTTCCTGTAATTTTATTTTATCATTAATATCTTTTCGCACTTTCAGGTAGAAAATGATCGTGATAAGAAGGGCTAACAATGCAGCTATGATAATTAGGACCGGTGTAAAAGCAGCAAATTTATTTAATGCAACCGTTCGTTTGGCTAAAAGGCTCTGCTCTTCTGTTTCAATATTATTTACAATGGCCCTGGTGCTATCCATAAAGGCTTTCCCTTCTCTCAATCCTTCAACATTTATCGGAGCACCGTTTTTTCTTTCATCAATAAGATCCTGCAACATCGAGAACCTCTTTACAATTATTGTATTCAGTTCATCGGCATATACCTGTTGCGTAGGGTTATCTTTTGTCAGCTCTTTAAGCTGTGCGATCATTTCAATAACCATGTTATACCTGCCGTTATATGGCTCCAGAAATTCCGGTTCTTTCGTAAGTAAAAAACCACGCTGGCCTGTTTCCGCATCCTTCATGGTAGAAATAATATCGGCAGCTTTTCTACTCACTATTGTAGAATGATCAACCAGCTGTGCACTCGCCAGTAAATTTTTTATGCTGACGTAAGAGGCTACTGAACTGAAAATGAGTATCAGTAATGAAATACTAAAACCAATTAAAAGATTTCGTTTTAAAGCCGTCTGTTGCATTAATGAAGTATGAAAGGTTATTAATAATGATGATCTTTATGAAATGAAGGGGATAGAAAAATAAAAGGTAGAACCTTTCCCTGGTTCGCTTTCTACACCAAATGCAGCATTATGCCTTTTTAATATCTCGGAGCAGATATACAAGCCTATACCTAATCCCTGTATCGGCACTCCTGATTCAGTCACGCGAAAAAATTTAGTAAAAACATTTTCCTGATTTTCTTTTGATATTCCAATACCAAAATCCTTTACACCAAAATACAAATGTTTATCTCTTATTTCAGTAATGAGCTGTATCTCTTTTGATTTAGGCGCGTACTTTATAGCGTTATTTATAAAATTAATGATCACTTGCTCCAGCCTTACATCGTTACCCTGAATTTTTGCACTAACATTTCCAACCATAACAAAGTTAAAGTCAGGATGTATCTGGTGTAAAGTGTCGACTGTTGTGGCCAATAAATGTTTAAAATCCAATTCTTTCATATCAAACTTAAGCTTGCCACTTTCTATTTTTGAAATATCAAGCAGGTCGTTGATAAGGTTATCCAGTTTATTTATTTGTAGTAAGGTTCTGTCAACATAGGTTTTTACTTTATCATCCGCCGATGTCATCATATCCATTAACTGTATGTACGCTTTTATGCTTGTTAAGGGAGTTTTTAATTCATGACTAGCGATCGTTAAAAATTCATCTTTTCTTTTTACGGCTTGTTTTTGCTCTTCTATATCCGTAAAAGAACCTACCCATTTCGTGATCGTCTTTTCTTCTTTAACCGGCAGCGCTCTAAGTAAATGGTACCTGTACTTTTCTTCGCCATCTTTTTTAATGCGAACTTCCATTTCCAGCGGATAACCGGAAGCGATCGATTTGTCCCATTCTTTTTTAATACAGGGATCGTCAGGATGATTGGGCGGGAAATTTTTTGTTGTAGGTGTATATTGAAACCAATGTTCATTTACAAAATCAATTACACCATCGGTTGTAGCGGTAAAAGCGATCTGAGGAATAGATTCCAATGTGGAATGTAATTCCTGTAATTTCTCCAGAGCCTGGTGTTCAGCTCTTTTTCTAAATTCTATTTCAAGTTTTAAATTTTCCTGAACAATATTCAACTCTCGTTTTTGTTCGTACAGCTTATAAAACGTCGTTACTTTCAATAATAATATATCAGGATCAATAGGTTTAATGATATAATCTATCGCTCCGGATGAGTATCCTTTTGTAATAAATTTTTTGTCGGTACTTGCAGCTGAAAGAAAAATAATAGGAATATCTTTTGTATGATTATTTCCAGAAAGTACTTCTGCTACTTCAAAACCATCCATACCCGGCATCTGAACGTCTAAAATGATCAGGGCATATGAATGCTTAAGTGTTTTTTTTAATGCTTCTTCTCCGCTCAACGCAGAATCAGTGGGAAAAGAATGCAGCTCCAGAATTGTTTTAAGAGAAAAAATATTTTCCGGCCTGTCATCAACAATAAGAATCATAAAGATGTAATAGAATTGCTCTTTTAAATATAAACCTGAATAATTTATATTGGCAATTATTGTTATATTATTAAGTAATTAGACTTCCCCATTTCAAAGCAAAAAATATACCGTTATATTTTACGTATATGACACAAATATTCCTGTAGAAATATTTCCACAAGTTAACATAAAAATAGAACCGCAGTAGAAACTACAGTTCTTACTTAACCAATTTGCATGTGTCATTCTAAAATTATAGAACAGGTCATATAAAACAAATTCTGTGCCTTTTTATAAAATGGCAAACATGACTTTGTATTTAGCTGTTACGAATTATGTATAATCCCTATCTTCATAGTATATATCATTTATACTATGGCTTTATTAGAAAAGGATTTAATTATAAAAACATCCAAACTTCCCAATTCAGGGAAAGGATTATTCACTAAAGTTTTCATCCCTAAAAAAACACGTATCGTTGAATACCAGGGTAAAATATGTAAATGGAAAGATGTAGAAGATAATTTTGATAATGGTTACATCTATTATGTAAACCGAAATCATGTGATTGATGCCGGTGACGACACGACCTTATTTGCTCGCTATGCGAATGATGCTTTTGGATTATCGAAAATAAAAGGGTTATATAATAATGCTAAATATAGTACTAAAGGATTGCAGGTTTTTATTGAATCTATTGAAGACATTCCTGCAGGCTCCGAGATCTTTGTTAGCTACGGAAGAGAATATTGGAAAGTAGTTAAGAAAAATATAAGAATAGATAATAAAAAAGCTGACAAATAATATATTTTGACAGCATTCTTGTATTTGTTATTTTTTGTTCCTAAGCATTCCCCACTGTATAATTTTCATGCTGTTTCTTGATAAGTGATTTCTTAACTGACATCAGGTATACTACAGATCTTAAGATCACTTGGCTCAATTTTATTGCCTGTGCTTTCTTTTCTCTGTCTATTTCGGTCAGACCTATAAATATCAGTTGAGAATCTAATTGCTGTAGGAAGGATATCTTTTCGTTGGTTTGTTGTAAAGTCATGGTTGATTATTTTAAGGTTATTGTTGATTTATTGATTCAAATAACAAACCAATATTTTTACGCATAAAATCATCAAAAAAACAAGGATTATGTGGAAAGATTTTCTCATACAGGAAATAAAAATGCTGATAGCGGGTATTCCTCTATCAGCATTCACTTAATCAGAGCCTATTTATATAAAACTCCAATAATCGTAATATTCATGAAGATTTGTATTTGGCCAATGATCCTTATCAAAACCGGGAGCCTTTTCTAAAATCTCTTTCGGCTGATCAAAAATGAACATTCTTTTTCCCGCATTCACTTCCAATAATCTGAATGGGATAGAAAAAAATTTTTCTCCTACTCCTAAAAAGCCGCCAAATTCAATAATGTAGTAATCTATTTTTCCAGAATAAACATCCATCATCACATCTTTTATTTTTCCTAAGTACTCATCAGCCCTGTTGTATACTTCATCTCCAATGATGGAAGAGGCGGTTAAATAATGTAATGGTAAATTTGGATATTTTGAACCTTCTGCAACGCCAGTAAGGTTTTCTTTTGGTAAGGTTATCATGTTTTTATTTTTAATTGTTAAAAAAGATGTTTGTTATTAATAAGTATCTCTGGCCGTAGGATCTATTGCAGACAATACTGTTACAAATGCTGCATAAATATCCCTCAGTTCGGCAGTATCTAAAATCCCGCGTTCTATTACCAATTCTAAAAAATCCGTATCATTATCATTTGTTTTAGTATTGGTATGTAATGTAAATTCGCTTAATGATTGAAAAACCTGTCTTGCACTTTTATCTTTAAAGATGCTTTTTACTTTAATTGCATCGTTGGTTTTAATGATCAATTCTTTATCAAATTCAGGATACCCGATCACAACATCCTGCATCCCAAATAGTTTACCTACTTTATCTATAAAATTTTCATGGTGCAAAGCAAACTTAAACCCTTCCAGATCGGGCAAAGACGCCCTTAACATGGTAGACTCATATCCACTTTCGAAACCTCCGCCCGGATCAATGTCAATATCGAGAAATACTTTTTTCGCATCCTGATAGATCACTACGTGATATTCTAATGGAGGATTGTCTACAGCCAGGTCGGCTGTTATCTTTTTCCAAACGGTTTCTTCCGTATTGGCTGCTATCATTTTTGTTTCCATACATTGCATGAATCAAAATAGCTGCCAAAAATTGATCCCGCAAATTGTTTAACAATTGGCATACAATTATCTATACTAAAGAAAAAAAACATGAAAGACAGATTCAAAAAATATGTAGCTGCTAAACGCAAGGTTAACAATCCAATACAACGGGCCGATCAGATACAAACAAGTCATGATAAGCATATAGATCAGGATTTTACGGGATATCCCGATGCGCCGGCGAAGGAAAATATTATCAATCCAAAAACAAAAGAAGAAAAGAAGACAGCTGCGGTAGATTTTACGGATGGAGAAAAGACAAATAAGCCTGATGATGAAATAGATGAGCAAGACTCTGATGGATCGGGAGGCGCTTTTAGCGAAACGGAGGAATTAATCGACGACGAGGAATAAAAGCTGTGTATTATTATACGCGAAACAGCGAGATTAATTCTACAATTTAAACGTGTTTTTTCTTTTTAACCGGGTGAGACGTTTTTTGCAAACTATCTGCTTTTAATTTAGCTGCTGTAACTGAATCCATCTGACGAAAAGCACCATTGGAGGTAAGTGTATCAAAATGAGAAGTGACAGTACTATCCTGATAAAATGCACTTTGCTTTTGCGCATAAGAACTATCTGTTGATTTTGGGATGGTATCTACATTGTAGCGATTCAATTGAACTTCATTTTTATTCTGACTATTAGCAAGTATACCCACGCTAAATAAAACACCTATCACCATCAACACAATATACCTTTTCATAATTTTTCAAGTTGTATCAATACAATTCAATAATTAAGCCATCCTATATTCTGTCACGGTAAAGAGCATCGTAAAATAAATTATCTTATTAAAAAAGGGTTCCAGTTAATAACTGAAACCCTTGGTTTTTTATAAGGTGTAATTTAAATTATTGTACCACAAACTTTTTAGCAACGACATTATTGCCATCTCTCAATTGAATAATATAAATACCTGCAGATAAATCAGCAGTGCTTACACTTATTCTATCTCCCGCTATTGTTTGTATACCTTTTGCTACCGTTACGCCAGCAAAATTGCTTATTGTATATTCTACTTGTCCTTCCCAACCCGATGTAAGTATGGTAAGTCCTTGTTGAGGCATTACCGGGTTTGGCATTAATACTACATCTTCAGTTTTTGTTTCAACCGCAGGGTCTTCAACATAATCAGGCCTTGCATTGGTGATCATTGAAACAGTTGAACTTAAGGTAAGTGTTCCGAATGCTGATGTATTTTGATAATCATTTACATTACCATTCCATACAGCCTGGTTAGCTCTGCCAGCTCCATTGTCATCATCATCGTTACCAAGATCAAAACCAATACTTGTTCCCGCAGCTGGTGCTGTAATGCCTAACTGAGACCATGGTATTGCTATCTCAACTGTATAACCACCGGAGATCGGTGCCCATGCATGTTGTAATCCACTGATGGCTGCTTTAGCAACGAATACGCCGGTTT
>Ga0210387_10000217_pt1 | contig 41994 bp, 35 predicted proteins | sample IncBWC7OmetaG_FD_160108 | JGI IMG/M metagenome (GOLD analysis project Ga0210387, IMG submission 160108) | Forest soil microbial communities from Barre Woods Harvard Forest LTER site, Petersham, Massachusetts, United States - Inc-BW-C-7-O ... | reverse complement strand
CCATCCGCTAAGAGGAGCCAAGGAGCCAAGGAGCCAAGGAGCCAAGGAGCCAAGGAGCCAGGAGATGGGAGACAGGAAGTCAGAGGCTACGATGCACCAGCATTAGGCGAATCCAGGCTAACCTTCATAGTCGCTCAGTTAGGGAGAGCTTGGGACGAATTATCGGCCCGCAGGGTGCGGCATAAATTGAGAGCGGATAATCCAGCTATCAGCATGGCCTTATGCCCCGCAGGGGCTATGTTGGAATACATATGCCGTTCAGGTCTGCGATACCGTTGGGTTTGTTGTCCTTCCACCCAGCTCCCGCTTCACGCTTCTCTCCGCCAAACCCACCGCCGCCACCACCCGTTCGCTGCAAGCTGGTCGCGCTCACCGTCACGAGCGGGGCGACGCAACAAAACGTTTCTGGTTCTCACAATTGGGCGACAGTGCAGCAGAGTGACAACGTGATCGTCGAAGCCACGACAGAACCTAACACCTCGACCTGTTGGAACCAGATTATCTGGACCGGCGATACCGGGTCCGCCGTGCCTGGACAGCCGAATCGCCGGCAGTTATCCCGTGGCTCCAGCGCAGTATTTCATGTGCGCGCGGAACTTGGAGGCGTGTCGGACGAACTTGCCGTTTGGGTGATCTGGAGTTCCGTGCAAATCCTCACGAGCGGACGCCGTCCGGCCAATGCGCAGGCGCACCCCCCGCCTCCTTTAGGTGATGGAAGCGACCGTCTCGGTGCCATCGAGTACGACAGCCTCGCGCAGCGCCAGGTGGCGGGAAAGATTGTGGCCGTGGCGACGATACTGCCTCGCGGCATTCACAACGTCGTCATCTCCGGTTGGGTGCTGCGCAGAGAAAGATGGACGCACGATTGGATCGACGGAACGCGCAGTAACCCTGGCAATGGCCGCAAAAATCAGTGGAACACAGCCTGGGTGGATGACACTCTCGCGGCGATGTCCATGCTGACGCCAGATTTGGACGATAAGGTCTATGACACCGATGCGCCCAACCTGGGTACAGCATTGCGAGCGTTTGAAACATATAACAATTTTCGGCAGTGGTTGGAGTGGAATGGAAGCCGCGCATCGGACAACAGTCCCTGGTACTTTCAGGCACGCTGGCAAAACAGCCGAGTAACGTTGAAGGATGTCGGGGTGGGTAACATCCGGTTGCCGGACACTGCTTTTTTCCATCCGTGATCCTGAAGAACTCTACTTTGCCCGCCGCTTGAGAGCATAGCCGTATTGAGTCGGCCAAAGCGGCTCTTCTCCCAACGCCTGCTGCGCCTTCAGCGCCCAATACGGTTCCCTCAGCATCTCGCGAGCAATGAAAACCAAGTTCGCGTCCCCGCCCGTTACGATCTCGTCGGCATGTTGCGGCTCGGTGATCAGCCCGACCGCGCCGGTCCTGATATCGGCCCCCTCCCGGATGCGCCGGGCGAAAGGTACTTGGTAGCCTTTCGCCACCGGAATACGGGCGTACGGGACCGTCCCGCCCGATGAAACGTCGATGAGGTCGACGCCTAAAGCCTTGAGCCGCCTGGCCAGCTCAACCGACTGCTCGATGTCCCACCCTCCCTCTACCCAGTCGGTTGCCGAGATGCGTACGAAGAGCGGCAGCTCCGGTGGGATTTCCGCGCGGAGTCGCTCCGCAATTCGCAATAGCAAGCGCATGCGATTTTCCAGGCTACCACCATACCGGTCATTCCGATGGTTGCTGATTGGGGAGAGAAATTCGTGCAGCAGATAGCCGTGCGCCGCATGGATCTCAATGACTTTGAACCCTGCCGTCAGGGCGCGCCGAGCACCGGACGCAAACGCATCGATGACGCCGTCAATGCCAGCCTCGTCCAATGGGACGGGAACCGGCGAACCTTCCGCAAACGGGGCGAGACTCGGGGCGACGACTGGCCAGCCGCCCTGTTCAGTCGTCTTAAGGCCCGCCCCCCCTTTCCAGGGGAGATCGCAACTCGCTTTCCGGCCGGCGTGCGCCAACTGGATGCCGGCAACAGCACCCTGACTGTGCACGAACCGAGCGATGCGCGCCAGCGGCTCGATGTGCTCGTCGTTCCAGATGCCGAGGTCGCCCGGCGTGATACGTCCTTCTGAGGTGACTGCGGTCGCCTCGACAACCACCAGGGCAGCCCCGCCGACCGCTCGACTGCCCAGATGGACCAGATGCCAATCATTGGCAAATCCATCTTGCCCGGAATATTGGCACATCGGCGACACGGCGATGCGGTTGCGAAACGTGACGCCCCGGATCGTCAAAGGGCTGAGCAGATCGATCTCGGGCACCTCCCGGTCGTGGTCGGCGCCGGTCCGACCAGCCTGGGTGGTCACAGGCAAGAATTGGTTTTTCAATGGATGGGTCAAGTATTCACTCATGGCTTCGTTTTTTCGAGCAGACGAGGATTTCGAAAACTCCTGTGCGTACACGTTCCCGTCTGTGCAAACTTTAAAGGAAGAGCTCTTTTATCGCAAAACGATCTTGTGCAGGTCGCGCCAAATGATAACCAGAACTGTTTCCGAGAGATGCTGATGAATCCGAATCGCGCCATGCAAAATAAAGCAGGAGTAAACGCTTGAAATTTGCGCCGCTCCTTGCCGGTCTATTGATTTATGGCGGCGTTGCCTTGGCGGAGGAGAAGCAACTGATCCAATCGCCTCCTCGGGAACAGCAAAACCAAGCACCGGCCTGGTCATTTGACCTGATTTCGGATTATACCCTCGGCAGTACGATCATCAATTCGGGAAGCTTCGGGTCTCAGGCAGTCTATCGGTATGCGATTGAAGCTCTCCGCAACGTCCATTTATTCGACCAATATTACTTGCAATTTGGTTTTGATTCGGAACGATTTCTTTTCTCCCGCTCCAACAGCGTTTATCCCTATTCCATCTCGAGCGTGGCGGGAGAAATCAGTCTTTCCTACTGGACCGGCGACACTTATTACTCGGTTCTCAAGTTTGAGCCGGGCGTTTATTACACTCGAGATTATATCACGATTAATTCGTTTGATGTTCCGATTCGCGCAGTGACGGGGTTTAAGGTTCGGGACGACATGCACCTCGTGCTTGGCGTGGACGTGGACCTGTTTGAACAGCAGTTGGTTATTCCAATATGCGGTTTTAACTGGAAAATTAACGATCAATACAACTTGAGGGCGGTCTTTCCGCAACCTCGCTTCAGTTACACGCCGAGCAAGGCGCTGGAATTTTTTGTTGCGGGCGACCTGGTCGGAGGCGGATACCGCAACGGCCCAACGAATGATCGTCGGACGAATAATGCCCTTTTGGACTATTCGGAATACCGGGCCGCGACCGGCGTCAATTACAATCCCCAAAAAGGTTTGTCTTTCGAAATAACTGCTGGCTGGAGTGTCGAGCGAAGGTTCGATTATTTTCGTGCCGGTCCCGATGACTTCACCAGAAGCGCTCCTTACTTTAAGCTGGATATCAATATTGATTTGTAACTCAGGAGACAGGAGTCAGGAGTCAGAATTCAGGAGGGGGGAGCGCGCGTGGAATGCTTCTGGCTCCTGGCTTCTAGGCTCCTTGGCTCCTTGTGATGTCCGCTCACGACGGCTCCGGCGGCGGCGTCGAGCTTCAGAAAATCGAGGACCGAGACCAGCGCGATCAGGCCGACCAAGACGAAGGCGAGATGAAAATCCGGAATAGTCGGATTGCTGGCCGACCCGTGGCGCAACAGTGCGGCGATTCGCAAGGCGATCGCTCCCGCGGCGACCCCCATACCCATCGTCATTTGCTGGACCATGCTGGCAAACGTCGTCGCCGCGCTCATCTGACCCGGCGGTATATCGGCGAAGCCAAGCGTGTTGAGACTTGTAAACTGCATCGACCGGCAGAGTCCCCCAAAGAATAGGATCGCCACAACGGCCGGCGTAGGCAGCGTCGGCGACAAAAAGGCGCAAGCGAAAAGCGAGACTGCAGTCAGCAGACCGTTACCGATCAGCACTTTTCGAAATCCGAACCGGCGAATGACAGGCGTGGTGACAGTCTTCATTCCGAGATTGCCGGCAAAGACGGCAAGCACCAGCAGCCCTGATCTGAACGCACTCAGTCCAAAGCCGATCTGGAACAGTAGCGGCAGAAGGAAAGGAATCACGCTGATCGCGACGCGAAAGAGGGAACCGCCCCTGATTGTTACGGCAAATGTCTGAATGCTCAATGATGCAAGATTGATCAAGGGAGTCGCATGCCGGCTGGAATGCCAGACCATCAGCAATCCGGTTAGGAGGCTCGCGGCGAGCAAAGGCACGATCGTCAGCCAGGGAATCGGGTGTTCTCCAGCCAATTCCAGCCCGTACATCAGCGTCGAGCAAGCGATCGCGGATGAAACAAATCCCGTCCAGTCAAACGGACGACGCTCATCTTCTCTAATATTTCCAATCCACAAGGCGGACAACACGATGCCAATCAATCCAAGCGGCACATTGAGGAAAAAGATCCAGCGCCAGGATGCGTAGGTCGTAATGAATCCGCCGATTGGGGGGCCAAGCACTGGCGCCACCAGGCCGGGCCACGTGATAAAAGAAGTTGCCCGCAACAGATGCTGTTTTTTCGTGCTGCGCAAGACCACTAACCTGCCCACCGGCACCATCATGGCACCTCCGATGCCTTGGATGATGCGCGCCACGACGAACTCCTCCAGGCCGTTGCTCAATGCACAGAATATTGACGAGATGGTGAAGACGGCGACGGCACCCCCAAACACTGTTCGCGCTCCAAACCGATCGGCAATCCATCCACTGATCGGAATGAAAACCGCGAGAGTCAGCATGTAAGCCGTCATGCCAACGTTGAGGTTGACTGGTCCCACATGAAAGGATTGCGCCATCTGCGGCAGCGCCGTCGCGATGACCGTCCCATCAAGGTTCTCCATGAAAAATGCCCCGGCGACAAGCAAGGCGATCGATGACGAATGTCGAACCGAGAGAGACATTTAGAGCAAACAAATCCGAGTGATTATTCCTAGAAAGTCGACGATAAGAGATAAACCGCAGATTGCGCAGATTCCACAGATGATCGCAGGAAAATGGCTGAACTTTGACTGTGGACAGCAATCCGGTTGGTGGGAGGGATGGATGCCTAACCGGCCGTGCTTGGATGAACTAAGGATTGATTTGCTTCCGATTGGTCCTCGTCGTCGTTGTGAAAGTTGATCGCAATCGTCGCGTTTCCCGCGTCTGGAAGAATCCAACGAGGACGAGGTCGAGGACGATTTGAGGACATTTTGAGGAGGGCTTGCGGGGGTGCGAAGGATGGGAGAATATTCGCGATGTGCCGAGGCCTCGGATCAGTCATTGCCCCGACATTCGGGAACACTCAGACCAGTCTGCGCATGGGCACTTCAGGCAGCCAGTCTGATAGGGGATGAACGCTAATGACGGCAGCAAACGTTTCGGCGCGGCCGGCGGTGAACCTGATGCGTCGGCGCTCGCTGATCTGGAGTCTGTACTCGAGTTGGCCACGCCGGGGTTGCGAACCGCTTTTGCAGCGGCAGCGGTACCTCACTGGTTCGATTCCCGTATCCTGGGACATCTGGCCCAGGTAGATGAAACGACGGCAAAAGCGGTTCTGCAGGAACTTTGCCATCTGCCGATGGTGGAGATGGTTCCCGTCCGCAACGGATGGCGCGTCAGTGAGCCGACACGCATGGCATACCGCGCCGATTTGGCTCGGAAGGATCCGGATCGGTTTCGGAGCCTCTCGACGCGGGCTGCCGCGTGTTTTCAAGGTGATGAGCACGAATTCGTCATCGAGAAGCTCTTCCACGAACTCGTCGCAGAACCAGGCTCTGCTTCCGGGAAGCTTTACATGGTATGGACGGCTTGGAGCAGCGCAGGGAAGGACCGATACCTGCAAGCATTGGGTAGAATGTTTCACGAATTGTTAAAGTTGCCAGACCTGGATGTAGTAGCACGCGGGTTCGCCAGCTTATGCCTCGGCTGGATCATGCAGGGACGGCAATCTCAAGGCGAGATGGAGGGCTTGGCTCGCGAGGCTTTGCGGCTTTTTCGGCAGTTGAATGAACCTAACGGCGAAGCAGAAGCGCGCAGCCTGTTGGGGCAAGCATTCCAGAAGCGCGGCTCTTTGGCTGAAGCTCTGAACGAGTACGAGGCCGCCAAGCGAATTATGCTGCGACTGGCCCGGCAGGAGCCTGAAAATGGCCGTTTTCAGCGCGACCTTTCCATCGCGCATACCTGCATCGGCAGCGTGTTCCAAGCCCAAGGGCAGCTCGGCGAAGCGCTGCGCGAGTATGAGGCGTACCAGCAGATCATGCTCCGCCTGGTGCAACGTGAACCGGACAACACCGACTGGCAGCGAATGCTGTCGATCGCGTGTATCCGTGTGGGTGGTGTGCTCCAGAGCCAAGGTCGCCTGGATGGCGCGTTGCGCGAGTACGAAGCCGCCAAACAGAAAATGTTGGATTTGACCGAACGTGATCCCGGAAACGCTCACTGGCAGCGAGACCTTTCGGCGGCACACAACTGCGTCGGTGGCGTGTTCCAGGCCCAGGCTCAGCTGGCAGACGCCCTGCGGGAGTACCACGCTTACAAACGAATTATGCTGCGACTGGGCGAAACCGAACCTGAGAACACCTATTGGCAGCGCGATCTATCCATCGCCCGCAACCGCATCGGCGGTGTGCTGCAGGCCGAGGGGCAACTCGGTGAAGCGTTGTGCGAGTACGACGCCCAAAAGCGGATCATGCTCCGGCTGATTTCACGGGACCCTGAAAACGCCCAGTGGCGCCAAGACCTCGCCATCGCGCACAATCGCATCGGCGGCGTGCTCCAGGCCCAGGGCAATCTCCATGACGCCCTGCGCGAGTACGAAGAGTACAAGCAGATCATGATGCGACTTACTCGACGCGACCCTGAGAACGCAGACTGGCAGCGAGACCTCTCCGTCGCGCACGGCTGCGTCGGTGGCGTGCTCCAGGCCCAGGGCAATCTCCATGACGCCCTGCGCGAGTTCGAAAATTACAAAAAAATCATGCTGCGGTTGACCCAACGCTACCCGGAGAATGCGTACTGGCAGCGAGGTCTTTCGGTCGCCCACGGTTGCGTTGGCAGCGTGTTCCAGGCGCAAGGTTTGCTGGACGACGCCCTGCGAGAGTATTACGCCTATAGCCAGATCATGTTGCGGCTGACCCGACGCTATCCGGAGAACGCGGACTGGCACCGAGAGCTCTCCATTTCACACAACCGCGTCGGCAGCGTGCTCCAGGTCCGAGGGCAGCTCGGCGACGCCTTGCGCGAGTATGAAGCCGCCAAGCAAATCCTGCTTCAGTTAACCCAACGCGATCCTGAGAACGCTCATTGGCAGCGTGACCTTTGCGTGGCACATGGTTGTATTGGCGGCGTGCTCCGAGCCCAGGCTCGCTGGGGTGACGCTTTGAGCGAGTTCATGGCCTACCAACAGGTCATGCTGCGGTTGACCCGACGGGATCGTGAGAACGGTGATTGGCAGCGCGAACTCTCCTTCGCGCACAACTGCCTTGGCAGCGTGTTCCAGGCCCAAGGACAACTGGATGACGCGCTGCTCGAGTACGAAGCGGCCAAGCAGATCATGGGACGGTTGACTCAACGCTACCCTGGCAACGCAGATTGGCTGCGAGACCTCGGCTTCGCGTACAACCGCGTTGGCAGCGTTTGGGAGGGTCTGGGCGAATCGAATCGAGCGGTCCTAGAATACGAGCAATCCCTCACAATTGCCAAAAAACTCGTGATGCTCGACCCGACCAATAGGCTGTGGCAGCAAGACCTCATTGACATCAAGCTCCAAATCGAGCACGCGAGACGCTAACCGCTTTCGATGTCTGGCACATAACGTGTATCGAGGTCTGGGGCAGAAACAAGCGGACCTGGTCTTGCTCGCTCCACTGTTCCGGCGACCGGCCGGTGTGATGGACATCTTCTACTTCCCAGTAATCCGGACTTTCGCCATTTCCAACGATGACCGCGAGGCGGTTTCCCGAGGGTCGGGGCCAGATGGCCTCAATTACCCCACCCAACACCGTCCCCGGTGGCATCACTTCGGCGTAGCCGGAGCGGAATAAGATCAATGCTTGCGGGTTGACAAAAAAATCGACCGTCGTACCCGGTACCAGTGGCCCGGCAGGGGCCGACAAGATGAAGTTTTGGTACTTTATAATATTGGCCTCAGGTGTGGACGACACTACTTCTCCCCTAAACGTATTCCGGAAGCCGAGGAGCTTGGCGACGAGCGCGGAAGAAGGGGAACAGAAAACTTCTTCGCGTGGTCCTTGCTGGAGCACGCGTCCCGCGGCAATGACGATTACCTCTTCGACCAGCTCGTAAGCTTCCTGCGGATCGTGGGTAACCAAAACCACGGAAAGGTCGAGCTGACGCAAGATCCGGAGCAGTTCCCGTCGTAGTTGCAAACGAAATGGTGCGTCCAGCGAGGCGAAGGGTTCGTCCAGCAGCAGGCAGTCGGGTTGTCGTACCAGCGCCCGCGCCAGGGCGGCGCGCTGCTGCTGACCAAAAGATAACTGATTCGGAAAATGTTGAGACAGCCCTTCAAGGCCTAGCAGCCGAACCACGTCAGCCGCACGGTCAATGTCTGCGGCGGTTGCGTTCGTGGCAAACAGAACGTTCTGCCAGACCGTCAGGTGCGGGAAAAGGGCGAAGTGTTGTGGAACATAGCCAATCCGGCGCTCATCCGGTCGCCGCCAGACCCCGTCAACCGCGTCGAACAAAGTGCGTGTGCCGATCGTCAGATGCCCTTCCGTCGGTTGGACAAGGCCAGCGAGTGCCTTGAGCAGCAGGCTCTTTCCTGCGCCGGAAGGACCAAGGACAGCTACGCGTCGGCAACGCGTTCGAAAATGGACGTCCAGGCGAAAATCTCCAAATTTGTGCACGATATCAGCGGTGATCGGGGCGGCATTATTCCGGCGTCTAAGGGTGGCGAGGTCTGTGTCCGCCGAACCCAAATCCTTCGAAAACCCGTTCGCCTGGACTCGAGAATCAGAAAAACTGGCCGCCGGCAGGCAAGAAGAGTAACCCAAAAACCACGATCGCCGCGCCAACAAATAGGAAAGAGCGACTCCAGCAGACCCGACGGCCAGCATAAGTACTACCAGGGGGACTGTGCTGTTAAGGCCCGATTCAGAAAATTGTACCCAAGCCAGGACAGGCAGAGAATACGGGTGATACGCCACCATGGCATTGGCGCCAAACTCACCCAGAGCCCTGATCCAGGAGAGGGTTATGCCGCTACGGATGGCCGGCCAAGCCAACATCAACGTGATGCGCCGGAAAATTTCTCCCGGCGATTTGCCGAAGGTGGTCGCTACTTGTTCGAGAGCTGGGTCAACCTCTTCGAAAGCGGTGCGCGCCGCGATAATCAGGAAGGGGCTCGCAACGAATGTCTGAGCGAGGATGATCGCTGTCAGGTTGTCCGTCAGAGGCGGGAGCCCTAGTCGGGAAAGCCAGCTGCCCACTGGGGCATAAGGGCCGAACGCCATGAGTAACAAAATGCCGGATACCGAGGGCGGAAGTGCAAGGGGAAGCTGCACAAGGAGTGAGACAAGCGTTTTGCCACGAAATTCGCAGCGAGCTAAAAGATACGAAAGCGGTACTCCGAACAACAGCAATAACAGGCTCGTCAGTGTAGCTGTCTCCGCGGATACAGCGGCTGCGGCAAGCACCTCGGGCCGCAACATGTCCCTAAATGAATCGGTCGAGATACGGGGCAGTAGACCGGCCAGCGGCAGCAACAGGTAGACGATCAGCAGTCCGCCCAGCATGATAAACAGCGGCGGTACCGGTTGCCGAACCCGCTTCATGGTGTGCCGACCTTCTTAAGAGCAGTTTGCACCGTAGGCGGTGCGGCATCGATCTCTCCGGATACCAATGGCTGAATGAGTCGCAAGGCGTGCTTTTCCACAATTTTCCGGCCCTCTTCGGATAGGAGGAAGCCGACCAGCGCGATGGCGCCCTCGCGGTTTTGCGAAGTCTCGGGGATTGTGATGCTGTAGACAATTGCGGAGCCGGCGTACGTAGTCCCCTTCGGGCTGACGTAAGTGGCCGCGCTGTAATCTGGATCAAGCTCCGGGTCGCTCAAGTTGAGCTCACGCGGGAAGGCGATAAACGGCAAGCTATGCTCGGCAACCTCGTTGCGATAGAAGATCCCAGCGTCTAACTGTCCCGCCTCGAGTCGTGCGACAAGTTGCTCTTCCGGAAAGATCAACGTCGGGTGTTCGGGATTGTTGAGGATCTTTTCCGCCAATCCTGGGCGCTGGTAGTGTTTTTCCGCCAGGTCGAAAAGGAAGAGGGTCCGATAACCCTTCGGTTCGAGTTCAGGGTCGCCGCGACCCAACCGAAACCCTTTCTCCTGCAGGATCTCATAGAGCCGAGTGTTATTCGTGCCTACCTGTTCAAGCTCGGCGGCGAAGCGGCTCTTCGGGTTGTAGCCGAGCACCATCTCATTGCCGAAGATCGCGGCATACCAACGCACGAGTTCACCGTTTTCTTTTCCCATCAGCCGTTGGTTAACTTTCGGGTCGGCGCTGATAAAGACGTCAGGTGTTCGCAGCTTTTCCTTAATCAAATTCGCCGCGAGGACGGATCCTTTGGCCTCGCCCAGATATTTACAACCGGTCGCACGAGTGAAAGATGGCCCGACGTCCACTTCCATCAGATTTCCAAGAGAGCCCGCGTAAAGGACAAAAATTTGATTCTCAGCCGCCGAGGTTTTGGAGCCGGCAAAAGTTGGCACCGAATAGAGAACAACCAGGGCGAGCGCTACTAATCGCCGGGCGGGGAAACCGGGGCGGCAAGGAAATGGCGACCGCAAAGAAGAGAGAGACATATGCAAGAGGCATTTTGTCGAGATTTTTCGCATCGCATTATGGCTAAGTATCGTGATTTTCGATTAACTCATCTGTGCCGATGCTACGCACATATTGCCTCATACTATTTTGTCTGAATGCGCTCGACAAAAATCGACGACCGGTTTACAAAATTCTCTCGATAGTCGCCAATCATGGACTTGCTTGCGTCAACTTCGATCAAGTAACCGCGATTTTGCAGGGGACCTTCTCGAAATGTTGCCGTCCAGCGGAATTCTGCACGGGCTGAGGTGCTTTATGAACGATGTGGTAGACCAGTTTGCGGAGGGCAACATTCCATTTCAGGCCGCCGTTATCCAGTTGCCTCCGAGCCAGGTAATTCAAATGAGTTTGGCCAATCAGTCGAACTACCAACCGCTAAAAATGGCGCGGTTGTGCCAGATCAGCCTTCGCCACCTGGAGCGCACGTTGAAGGTCGAATCCGGATGTACACCTCGTGAATGGCTGAAGACGCAGCGATTAAACAATGCCCTCCTGATGTTGCGGAAAGCGCAGAGTGTTAAGCAGGTGGCGTACGCGCTCGCTTACCCTCAGATCCCCCAGTTCTGTCGAGAATTCAAAATACGCTTCGGAATTACCCCCAAGGAGTTCAGACAGTCGCAGGCGAATGCACAGGACAGGATGCTCACGGCTTACCTTGGGACGGAGCAGGACATTGGTCCACGACATCCGCTACGGCGCGTGATCCGGGGTGAACAAGTGCTGGCGAAACCGGCGTCGTAAAATCGCGTATGTTAAACTAAATTGAACAGGTGGCCATCCAGACTCTTGAGGCGACCTAATCGAGCCCGGGATTGAGCAAGCGTATGCAATCCATGGACATTCCAATCGTGCTGGGTAGCACTCGCATCGGACGGCAAAGTTGCAAAGTCGCTCGGTTCATCTTGTCGAGGATGACTGGCGATCCGCGCTTAAATACGGAACTACTCGATCTGGGCGATTACAATTTTCCGATCATGGAGCAACGGCTCGCCGAGATGAAAATCGTCCCGCCGGGTTTGCGAAGTTTTTCGGACAAGTTGGAGCGAGCGAATGGTCTATTGATCGTTTCACCGGAATACAAGGGTGGAGTCCCCGGGGTCCTGAAGAACGCTTTGGATTATCTCAAACCGGGTATTCTTCGACGGAAACCGGTGGGCATATGTACGGTTACTTCCGGCGGATTTGGGGGATTGAATTGCCTGATGCAGCTTCGCCTGACGATCCTGGCACTTGGCGGGATGCCAATCCCAGACGCACTGCCGGTGTCCAGGGTTCAAGAACTTTTTGATGAAGGGGGTCAACCAAGAGAAACAACCTGGTCACTTAATTTGCAGCACTTTATCGACGAACTGCTCTTTTACGCGAACGCCTTAGCACAGGCATCTCAGGCTGCCAGGACGCTTCCATGAGACGGAGAGCGAAGATGAAACCAGAAGAATAGATCATGTCTCGAGCGACGCTGGTGGCTACGATCAGTTCCTTGTCTCGCACAAACGAAGCGAGGAACCGCCTGGATTGGAAGTTGGCTGACTGGCTCGAGATTCGGGCGGACTTGATGAACGAGCCGGACACGATTGCAGCCAGGCCAAGCTTCGGTGGACGGTTGTTGTACTCCCTGCGAAGCTGCCGAGCAGGAGGACGGGACGATTCTCCGCTCGGCGTGCGCCACCGGCGTCTTCGAGGCGCCGCGCGGGTTTACGATCTGATCGAGTTGGAAGGTGACCGAGATCTTGTACCGGATCTGCTAAGTTGTATTGACTCTGAACGGCGCGTGATTTTCTGGCATGGACGGATCCGGGACGAGCAATGTCTGCGGCAACGGCTTCAACTCTTTAGCCGCACCGGGGCTCGGCTCTATCGGTTTGAAGTAGATTGTTCGAGTGTAGAGGAAGGGATCACCGCATTACAGTTTTTGAACCGCGCCAAGAGATCGGACGTTATCGCTTATGCCACCGGCCCCCTTGGACTCTGGACCCGGATTTTGGCCCCCAGACTAGGGGCTCCAATCGTGTTCGCAGGCTGGCCGGACGACCCTGAAAATCGAGCCGGTAATGCCAGCGTTTCGGATCTGGTTCAAGACTATGGATTCCCTGATCTACATCCGGTGAGCGAAATATTCGCCATTGTTGGAGAACCGGTTGCGGGCTCGCTCTCGCCGCGCCTGCACAATGCCGCCCATCGCGCTTCCGGTGCAGGGCGGGTATTCTTGAGCTTTCCAACCCGGGCATTCGATCGGCTCTGGAGCCGACTCGTCTCAAGCGGCAAATTGGAAACGATGGGGCTGACAATCAAAGGGTTGACGGTAGCTTCGCCAAATAAGCAATCGGCTTTGGAAGTCAGCGGGAGCGCTGCGCCGTTGTGTCATCGATGCAAAGCTAGCAATTTGTTAGTAAGGGCAGACGGAGCTTGGGCGGCTTGCACGACGGAACCGGAAGGCATTTTTGACCAGGCGATCCTCCAACAAGTGAATCTGTCTGGCGCCAAGGTCGCGGTGGTGGGTTGTGGAGGTTCTGGCCGTGTCACTGCCGCGGCTCTGGTCGAGGCGGGAGCCGAAGTGACTCTTGTTAATAGAGGTTTTGATCGAGGGAGATGGGCTGGACGCTTGCTTGGTTTGCCGTTCGTTCCTTTGCCAGAATTCTCGCTGCGCGGCTTCTCCGCCATGGTGAACGCGACTCCCGTCGGCCGCAACGGGGAAGAATTGCCGGTTGATTTGAAAGGTCTCGATTCCGGTTCCCTGGTGGTCGATCTAGTCTACAGGCGTCGGGGAGCGACGCCCTTAACGGTGGCCGCGAGGGCGCTCGGCCACAAAGTAATCGAAGGTCGTAAGGTCTTGCTGGCGCAGACAATGCGACAATATGGTCTGATGACCGGCGAGCAAATGCCGGAAAAGCTCGCCCGCGGACTCCTCGGGCTTCCCACGGACGTGAGCGGCTCGATGGAAATTATTCATCGAGAGCGGACTAACGCAGACGCAAGGGCTGAACGATGCTAAACGGCCACCTGGTAGAAAGTATCGACGCGGCGCGGCGAGCATATATTGTTCGGATCGCTGGATTGGCTCGGGAAAAGTTTGCTCCCCGCGCTGACGGTTATGATCGTTCGGCCACCTTTCCGGCGGAAGACTTTGAGGACTTGTTCCGAGCTGGCGTACATGCGCCATGCGTGCCGGAATCTTACGGTGGGCTTGGGCTTGGGCCGGGACGATCTACGTATGTCCTCTGGATGATGACGAAGGAACTGGCTCGAGCCGACATGTCCTTAGCGCGCTGCTGGGAGGGTCATGTGAATTCGCAGGTGTTGATTTCGGCTCTCGCGAACGAAGAGCAGAAAGCGCGTTGGTTCGCAGAAATTGTCGATCGGGGCGACATCTGGGTGGCCTGGAGCGGAGAACCACAGTCAAAGGTGCCGGGCCAGGCGTCGAGATTTGGCACCGAATTGCGGAAAGTGACCGGCGGTTACCTGTTAAATGGGACGAAAGCCTACGCCACCAGCGCTGGACACGCTCGTCGGGCAATTCTGCTGGTGAATCCAGAAGGTCCTGGGGGAGCGCGGCATGCTTCGGGATCTGCGGATCAGTTGCTGCTCCTGACTTGCGATCTCGGCGATCAGGGAGTGACCTACGACAGTTCCTGGTGGAGTCCGATCGGGATGCGGGCCACAGTTAGCTACCTGGTTCGATTTAACGATGTGTTTGTTGCCGAGAAGGATGTGCTTGGACGGCCGGGCCAATATCTGAACGAAGCATGGCAAACCCGGTTCTCACCCCACTATGCCGCCACATTCCTAGGTGGTGCGGAGGCGGTCTATGAGTATGCGCTTGCCTCAATCAAAAAGCAGCAGCGAGAGGATGACCCGTACGCGACCCACCGGATCGCTCAGATGTCGCTCAACGTGGAGACCGCTCACGTCTGGTTGAGGCACGTGGCGGACTTGTGGGATGCCGATCGAATCGACGAAGCCAAAGTTGCCGGCATTCGGGCTCGCTACCTGGTCGAGAAATTGGCGATGGAGACCCTGGATCATTGTGTGCGAGCTTGTGGGGCCAGGTCACTGGTCAAGCCGAGTCCGGTGGAGCGGATCTATCGCGACCTCTCGATTTATGTGCGGCACGACAACGCTGACCAGGTCCTGGCCACGATCGGCGCCCAAGTCCTTGGCAAAGATCACGATGGGTCCTTCTTCAGGCCGGGCGTTACGAACAGCGGGAGTCCTTGTTAACAGGTATCAATTCAAAAATCTAACAAAGAAAAGGGGTTCGCTGGTACGATGACTTATACTCAAAATACCGTCGATCTAAACGACAACAGCCGGGTAAAAGCAAGCCATCGGCGCATTGCCAAACTTGACCTGTCTTCGCTGATCGGGAAATGGAAGAACACAAATCCCGCCACTGGCGGTATTGCCGAAATCAATGTTAACCAGGTCAAAGATGCCCTCGAAATTCAGGTGTTCGGTGCTTATTCTCCGGGTCTCTTCGATTGGGGAGTGCAACCGGCTACGGCTTATGCGTACGAAGTTACCGGCGAGATCGTTGCCGGTTTCGAGCTGACATATCAATTCGAGGATCAAGAAGCGCTGGTGACCGCCATTCACAATCGCGGTGTTCTCGTCATTCACACCTATCACAAATTCAAAGAAGACGGAGTTCGAACGAACTACATCTGCAAGGAGTTCTTCCACCAATGAGCATGTCGAAAATGCAAGCGATAAAGCGAGACGATCGGGTGGCTGATCGCAGTCCGGAGATGGTGAAGGGGAGTGCCAGCGTCGATCTTTCGCACTTTCTCGGAACCTGGATTAACACTTTCAGAGACACGCGCAGCATCACCCGGTTTGTTCTGGCTCAGACGGCTGAGGGCTACCTCATCACCACCTATGTCTCGGGCGGAGTCGGCGATCTGGGAGTGGCCGAGGTGGTTGCGTTCGCGCCCAATGTCGATTCAAAGAAGGCGGATGGATTCATGGCCCGGTATTATTTTGAATTCCTCGAAATGTCGCTCGCAGCATACTCCACGAAAGGATTGATCGTGGTTTCGCAGTACACCCGATTCAAGGATCAGAGCGGCCGGCCGGATTATTTCAATCGAGAGTTCTTTTTCAAGGCAGACTAGAGTCCTCTCCCGTGATGAACAGTGAAAAAAGACCGCTCCGATTCCACTGGAGCATGTCGTCAGTAGGCGAAAAGTGGAGGGGAGCGAAGTCGAGAGCGGTCCAGAGTGGAATACCGGACCTGGAGGCTCACGTCGATTTTTGCCGGCGTGCTGAAGCGTGCGGTATCGACTCCGTTTTGACGGCCTTCGGTTACCATCGTGCAGATCCGATCGTCTTGGCGAGTGCGTTAGGGATGCTGACGACGAAGATAAAATTCATGGTCGCGGTTCGCTCGGGGATTTGCTCTCCGACAGTCCTCGTCCAGCAGGTGAACACGTTGTCCGCTCTCACCAACGGCCGGATTTGCCTGAATGTGGTCGGTGGCCACACGCCCGACGAACAAAGAGGATATGGCGATTTTCTCTCTCACGATGACCGATACGCCCGCACTGACGAGTTTATAACGGTATGCCGGGCTTTCTGGGAAGGGAATGGTCCCGTCAATTTCAAAGGAAATTACTACCACATTGAAAATGGGAGACTGAATACTCCCTTTTTGGCGGCTGACCGAAGCAGTCCGGAGATTTTCCTCGGTGGGTCATCTTCACAGGCCTTCGGACTCGCCATGCGCCACGCACACTGTCTCTGGACGCTCCCGAGGCGACCCGAAGAGTTGGCGACGCGGATCCAGGCCGTATTGGCAAGCGGGAAAGAAGTCGGGATTTTAGTGTCGATGATCGCGCGTCCGAGCCGTGAAGAAGCACTATCAGCGGCTCAATCCGTGCTGGCTGAGGTCGGCGGCCGTGCGAGGAAAACGCACCAGGATTTCGCCCGAGTTTCCGATTCTGTCGCCTTCACCAGCACGCTGGCATTGGCGGAGGAGACTTCATCCGATTGGCTGACCGCCTGGCTATGGACCGGCGCCGTGCCGTACCTTGGCGCTCCGGCGATAGCGTTGGTCGGATCCTACGACGAAGTCACGGAGGGCATCCTTGAATTTAGCAAAGCAGGAGTCACGCAGTTCCTCTTCCTTGGGTGGCCGGATTTGCCGGAAATGACTTCATTTAGCAAAGAGGTTCGCCCGCGCGTGCTCGCCCGATACAATGCCGGTTCGGATCTTTCGCCGGTGGCACATTTGCCTGGAGAGGCAGAAATCCATCACCGATGAATCTAAAGTTCCATTGGCGGTTGCTGCAAGGCGGAGAGACCATCGGCGTCACTCGGGCGACGGGAGCGAGCCAACGCGCAACTGGTTTACCGGATCTTGAGCGTCAAATTGAGTTCTGCCGTCAAGCCGAGAAAAGCGGGATTGCCGGTCTGCTGACCGATATCGGCGCCGCCAAGCCGGATCCGATTCTTCTGTCTGCCGTTCTCGGACGTGCGACTGAGCGCATAGAGTTCATTGTCGCATACCGTTCCGGTCTCACGCTGCCAACGACATTCGTCCAACAGTTGAATACGCTTTCGGCGCTGGTGAATGGACGAATCAGCCTCAACATCGTCGCCGGTCACTCGCCGGTCGAACAGCGCTATTACGGAGATCACCTCTCCCATCAGGAGCGCTATGCTCGGACGGAAGAGTTTCTAGCGGTCTGTCACGCTTTCTGGAAAAATGACGGGCCGGTCAATATCTGCGGTAAATATTATCACATCGAGGAGGGCAAATTGAATACGCCTTTCATCTCTCCCCGACGATCATACCCTGAGTTGTTCATTGCTGGAGGTTCTGATGCCGCCCGTAACCTGGCCATTTCTCAAGGGACGCTATGGATGCGATTGGCCGACACGCCGGAGAATCTCAGACCGAGCATCGCTCCGGTTCTCGACGCCGGAAAGGAAGTAGGGTTGCGGATGTCGATCATCGCTCGCCCGACTCGCGACGAAGCCGTTCACGCAGCGTATGAACTGTTGACCGGCCTCGACCCTTCGATGCAGGATCGGGAGAACGAAGCGCGTTTTAGGAATAAAAGTGATTCGGTATCCATCAAAGCGACCTATGCGCTCGCCGAAAAAGAGTGGCTGAATCCGTGGCTCTGGACCGGTGCCGTGCGGACCCATGGCGCACCCGCGGTCGCACTTGTTGGTAGCTTTGAGCAGGTCGCTAACGCTCTGGTCGATTATGCTGAGGTTGGCGTGACCCAATTCATCCTGTCGGGTTGGCCAAAACTTGATGAAATGATCTTGTTTGGAAAGGAAGTCCTGCCGCGGGTACGAAAAATCGAACCGGCGTCGCGTGAACAAGACCGCCCGTTGATCCCCCATGAACACAGCAATCCCAGCTACGTTTCCCGCGCGATTTGAGCAAGACGGTGTTGTCTATCCGATACCGGTTCTCTCCCCGGGTGCGAGCTCCGCTTATCTTGCGTCGTTCTCGCAGCTCGAAGAACTGCTCCAGCGGCCGATCAAACGAATGGGAAATCCGGCCCTCCACTTTTCCTGGGCCTACCGCCTGGCAACTGAGCCGGCGGTTCTTGACGCGGTGGAAGAAATCCTGGGATCGGATCTGTTGATTGCCGGTAGCCTGATCTTTTGCAAGTATCCGCATGATCCTGGTTTCGTGGCTTGGCACCAGGATAACTTCTATTCGAATCTGCATCTAACACCGTCGGTGTCCGCCTGGATTGCTTTGCTTGACAGCACTCCCGAGAACGGTTGCCTGCGGGTCGTGCCAGGTTCTCATTTGCAGGGAGCATTACCCCATCAGGAAACATGCGTCTCGGATAACCTCCTGAAGCGAGGCGAAGAGATCCAGGTGCAGGTCGATGAAGCCCGTGCGGTGGATGTCGTCTTGAAAGCCGGCGAAATGTCGCTCCATCATCACTCGATCATTCATGGATCGCGCTCGAATAGGTCCGACACTAAACGGATCGGCTTCATTGTCCGCTTTGTGACGCCTGAATATGATCTCGGTCCGCAGCGAACTCCATTTCTGCGTGCCAAGGGGACCTCGACCGGTTCGGGACGCCTGGAAATAGTCGAGGGACCTGCCGACACCGACCTCCGGCCGGCCCTGGAGGCTTGGGAACGCTCCAACTCCAATTGACGACGTCATGAGGATACTCCTTTGGTCGAACCATCCGCATGGCGCCTGTTTTGAGAATGGCGTTGGACGCCGGCCGCGCGAATTTCCATCTGGTTCAGGCCACTTTCTTCACGACGTTCTGGCCAAAGGACTGGCCGAGTTGGGTCATGAAGTCTTTTACCATCTGCCAGCCGGCATCGCGGAACCTCTTCCAGTCGGGGTCAAGCGGATCACCGTTCCACCTGAATCCATCGACATTTTGCACAACTATTCGTCCTCGAGGAGTGACCCGGGTCTGATGAAGTACGTTAACTGCCACAGAATTCCATGGGTTGCCACCTGCCATCTTGATATCCAGGCCCGTGGACTCGACCGCAGTTACGCCGGCGGGAATTGGATTTTTGTTTCGCGGTCGCTGGCCCGACTCTATGGGCGCGCACGCTACGTGTATAACGGGATCGACCCGCACGGATACATCTACGCTGAGAGAAAAGAGAATTATTACTTGTTCATGTGCAGCATGGATTGGGCGTTCGAGAAAGGGTTGGATACAGCGCTGGCTTTGGCCTTGGACCTTGGCTTCCGGCTGGTGGTGGCTGGTACCAGTGGAGATGACGCCGTCATTCAGAAAATTGAGGAACTCTGCTCGTGCGCGGGAGCAGAATACGTCGGAGACGTACGAGGTAAGACAAAGGCGCAGTTGCTGGCCGGCGCACGGGCGCTACTGCATCCGACCCGCCTCTATGAAGGTTTCGGACTGGTCATGGCCGAAGCACTGATGAGCGGAACTCCGGTGATTTGCAGTGACCAGGGCGCATGCTCCGAGATCATCTCGCCGGAGGTTGGTTTCGTTTGTCGGAAGGAAAGCGATTTCCGGAATGCCGTTGGCAGAGTGACGGAAATCTCGAGCCGTGCCTGCAGGGAAAAAGCGATGCAAGAGTATCATTACCATAGGATGGCAGAGGGCTTCGTCCGCGAATATGAAGCGGAAATTGCACAGCCAACCGAGGGAAACCTGATACCGAACCTCGAGGCGACCTACTCACCGGCCGAGGGGCGAGGACTCTAGGGGAGGAGTCAAGGAGTCAAGGAGCCAAGGAGCCAAGGAGTCAAGAAGTCAAGAAGTCGAGGGGTCGTCTTTGTGGCTCTTGATAGCATTCGCGTAGGCCATGAGCAAACGAGAGACGTCCTCAAGCTTTCGTGCGAGTTCCTGGGTCTTGCCGTACCCCAGGTCTTCGCTCAAGATCAGGTAATATCGGCATTCTTCGAGTGAACCCTGAGCTATGTTCAAGAATCTGACCTTATCGGCACTACTCCATTTCGCGAATCCCTCGGCGATATTGGCGGGGATCGAAATAGCGGCTCGACAAAATTGGGAACTAAGACAGAACATTTCCTTCCGCGGGAAAGCGCCAATAAACGGGTAGACGGCCAGAACGAACTCGTGAGCCTTTTGCCAAACGACCAAATCGCAAAATGTTTTAGCAGGCGATCTCATGATCGCAAATTCTAATGTACTAACATAAATGTAAAATGTTTTTCCCAAAAATCGTTGGGGCTGCGAAGCTTTTGACTCCTGGAGACTCCTCGGTTTCTTGGCTTCTCGGCTTCTTGGCCTCTTGACCGCTTGAATATGGACCTCACCGATCTGTGCCCCTACCGGATCTGCATCAACCTCGATCGCAGACCGGAAAGATGGAAGCGCATGGAGTCACGATTTGCGGAACTCAACCTCCAGCCGGTGGAGCGGTTTGCCGCCGTTGACGGCTGCAGGGTGCCAATCCCGGAGAATTGGCCGGAGTCATCTGGGGCTTACGGCTGCCTCCAGAGCCACCTCTCCGTCGTCCAGCAAGCGCGCGCGCAAAGGCGCGAAAGCGTGTTGATCATCGAAGACGATGTGTTGTTTGATGAACGGTTTCACGAGAAATTCCGCGAACGAGTGCAAAACCTGCCCGAAAATTGGGATATGCTGTTTTTCGGTTGTTTGCACCACGATCCGCCGGTTCCGGTGGCGAGTGGAATCGGAAGACTTCGGGGATCGTTCTCCACCTTCATGTACGTCGTCCGGTGTACGGTGTACGACGCTTTCATCCGTCTGAATTCGCGGGCGAAACAAGCTGTCGATCGAAATAACACGATTCTCCAGCGGCTTTTCCATTGCTACTGCTTTGTTCCGCACCTCGCCTGGGTGGACGGCAGCTATTCGGACGCGCAGGGGATGCCTACCAATCATTGGTACATCAAGGAATCCATGGTGCTGCGGGGAAAGGAGGTCAAATCGATGGAAGAACGAACGGCTGCGATCATCCCGTATCGTGCCCCGGGCGATCCCGAACGTGGCTTGAGGAATCTTAGCTACCTGACGAACCACTATGGAGGGTTGTTTGCCACCCTGGTCGTGGAATGTGGTAAGCGCCAGCACATCGACCCGGCTGCTCTCCCGGTGAACAGTGACTATTGCTTTCTCCAAAGCGAGGGCGCCGCCGACAGAGTCAGATGTATGTTCCAAGGATTTAAAAAATATGAGGGACGAAAAGATTATTTCATTTTCAACGACGGCAACGTCGTCTGCTCCCGAATGGAAATTAGGGCGAGCCTGATAAAATGTGCTAGTTACGATATGGTGAGCTCATTCGAGAGCTACATCGATCTTAGCAGTTCGGATAGCGACCTGCTCATTGATGGACTGGGATGCCAAACTGAGGGATACCTCCCCCGCCCGCGACGCAGTCGGTGCAGCGAGTATTTTACCATTACCAAAGATGCATTCCTTCCGTTGGCGGATCGCTTAATTTCTCCAGGTCGGACGGAGGAGGATGTGGACGGCTTACGAATATTCGATTCGCCCGGATGCGCCTTGTGCCTATTCTCCGGGTAGCGCGACCGAGCCTTTTGTCTGCGTTAGCTGGCAGTGACATGATTCTAGAATGCAATTGATACGCGCCCGCCGAGAACGAGTGCGTTGTGAAGATCCTGGTTGCCGCCGGGGTTTATAATGACTTGCAGCTCGGGTTGAATACTCAGCCATTTGGTGATTTGCGCCTGATAGGTAAGGCGGGCCAGCCAAAGGTGCCGTTCAGGAATAAGGCGGCATGGTCCGAAGTGACGAACTCCGTGTCACCAGCGATCTGTCCGAGGCGAATGGAGATTTTGTCATCCAACAGATTCTGCTGGAACCACAATTCGTAATTCCGCAGCGTGTTGAATCCGGCGTTGTTCGAGATCGTGAGAAAGTTCCCGACGAGATCCTCGGATGCATTTTTCCCACTCAGCAAGAGCCATGTCGTGCTCAAACTGGCTCCCCGCCATCCAAGCGCTTTTTCGAGGTCGAGTTTCAGGCCAAAATCGAGCAGACCGGTGTAGACCGATCCGGATTCTAAACCGCCCCTTCGTATTGTCCCAAATTTCGGCATCATAACTGCCGATAAATTCGAATCCCCGATCTGTCAGCTTACTGCGGAGTCCTCCCCAAGTGCCTGTTATCCCATCGCCGCATAGCCAATCTGAGACGGGTGACAGCGATGGTTGCTGCCCGTGCGCGATATCGATTTCTAGGCACGCCAACCTGATGAAGTTCGCAATAAAGATCGATCGCGCAAAACAGATAGATCTCAAGGAGAGCCTCCCCTGATTCATTGGAACTGATTGCCGCTTCGTACGGTCAATACCGAGAAGCGTAGCGATTTCTAGCGCAAGGTGGATTTGGCGAAGTTGTCTCGATTTGCCAGCACTCTCTCGGCCAGGACACCGAATAACAAACCGAACGTTGCCCACAAGATCAGCTGGATACCAACCGAAACGATCCGGAAACGCCATAGGACGACGGCCGGGAATTGCTCCGGGACTTCGTTGATATCCGGTAAAAGAACTTGGGCGAGCACAATGATGACAATAAACACGGCCGCGGCGAGAAGTGCCGCGTTCCAGTTCCCGTACCGAGCGGCAAGACGCGGAGCGATCACGATTGCCAGGCCCAAAGCAGCAACCGAGATCAGGATCATCAAGAAAAACAATTCGCTTCGATACCCGATCGTCTCCGGTTGGCCCACTGAGGGGGGATTTGATGGGTATTTTAGCTGCGGGACGAGGAAAATGGCAACAAAACCCGCGGCGGCCAGTAGCGCAGAAGTGGCACGCGCGCTTAGATGTCCGATACGCTGGTATGCGAAGGCAAAGGCCAAAGCGAACAATCCGCCCAAGGCGGTCCCGTAGACCACGACACCGGTTAGCAAACCAACTCCACTTTGCACCGCGCGGCTGACTAACTCCGGTCCGGGTGCCTCGCCTTTGGCCCGATCCATCTGATCTTCAAACTCAATAGCGCGATCGACTTGGGGTTCCCCAAAAATCTTGGCGAAACCGAAGGCGAGCAACCCGGCGACAATGCCAACGACCATCCCCCAGATGAGGAGAGTTCTAACCATAATGAGCTTCCTTTTTCGACTTAGTGGCAGGGGAAGGCGAGGAGATGGCGTCCATCGTGCACAAATTCATGCACATACATGCCGGGAAAGATCGCCGTGGCGCCTTCTTCGACGCCGACAAAGTAAATCGCCAAAAGCAGAACTCCCGCGAAGACTAGCCACGGGAACAATTCACGGATTGGAATAGGAACTGGCTCCGAGGTCGGAGTATAAACCGTCTCTAACATTTCTTGGCCTCCTTAGGATCATGCGTCCGTTAAGAAAACTCATATTCTACGAAGGAAGGTCTGACTTTCGAACCGCATGCCCATGAGGCCGAGGTCGATTACAGTGGCGCGACCGCGCCGGATTCTCACCGGCTTCCTCGCTTCGTAATCAATAAGCCCGGCCAGATTATGGCAGGTCGCAGGAACTGTCAATATCTCTATGCAGACGGCGAAAATCTGCAACGAGTCACGCTCGGTTTCCGGGCGCTGCTACCGGTTCCGCCTTATCGCGTTGGGAGAGCAATCCCAGCAGTCCCAAAATCAACCTGTCCCGCTCCTGCGACAGCTCCTCGAATGAGCGGCCATCCACCTCCTGCAACACGCCGTCCACAATTTTTTTCTGCAGTTCGGGACCTAGTTCGGGAGAGCCGAGATTGGCCCAACCCGCTGTCGTCGGACCCGCGAATTGCTCAAAGTAGTGACGAATACCGCCTGGTCCGCCTCCAAGGTGGTAAATCAAATTTGGTCCTAGCCTGGAGGCGGTTTGCCACATGTCCCGCGATCTCCTTGCGAATGTGCATCGCCCGCTTTCCCATGGTAGTGTGGAAGCGCATTGTGCGTTCGACGGTCTCCGCAGACGTCTTCGCTCCTCCGACCACCTCGACCAGCGGAAACCAAGTGCGGCGGATTAAAAGGATGTCCGGTTACGGAACGCTCCGGGTGCTTGCACTCGGATTGGATGCGGCTCATAGGGATACCGGATGTGCTCGACGCCAGGATGGCAGGCGGTGGAAGGATCGAGTCGATGTCCGCGAACAATTTGATCTTAAGAGCCTCGCGTTCAGAGCGTTTTCCTGCACCATGTCCGCGCCTTCAAGTGCTGCTTCGAGACTAGATTCAAAGCGTAGACGCGAGGTCGACGCTCCCGGTGCCAGTCCGAGCTTTGTCAGCGCGGGCCATGCCGCCTGTACTTGGTGGCGCACTTTGTCTTTGGCCTCTGGCGCTGGATCGGTAGCCACGACATCCAGTCCGTGAGCCAGAAAACAGGCGGCCCAACTTCCGCCGATCAGGCCTGTACCGACAATCGCAACTCGGTTAATTTCAGTATTCTGGTCCATAGTAGATTAACTTCTCTGCTGAGCCATTTCACCGTTTCACAACGCGACTCTCCGTCGCAGGCGTAATTTGACAGGCTTCGTAACGAAAGGCGAAACCTAAGGAGCCAAGGAGCCAAGGAGCCAAGGAGCCAGGAGATGGGAGACAGGAAGTCAGAGGCTGGGAGTCGAGTTGAGGCGCCGCAAAAAAAGCCGGCACCACCCCCGATTGTATTTCTCCTCCAACACTCCGGTGCTCCTGACTCCTTGGCTCCTCTTAGCGGATGCCTCTTCAGGGCCCGACGCGATAAAACTGCGTTTCCCCCTGGTTGTCGCTGGCAGGCAACAGATTTGCGGCGGTCTGACCATAATTGCTGTTGCCTGTAAGTCTATGCTTATGGAATGTCCAGATTAGATGTCGTTGAGGCGCTGGGTGAGCCGGTGCGGTAGTTGTTCCCGTGTCAGGATCGAGACGGCATTTTAAGCAATCGATGTTAGGAAAATATCTATGGGGAACACCAAGACTAGCAAGGGCGCAAAGGGCAAGGATAACAAGAGCAAGAAAGGGAAAAAGGGCAAAAAAGGCGTTTATGCGGGCGAAGGCGGTCCGATTTATGTGGTCCTCGAGAGGGAATGCGCAATGGACTTATTCCTAGCCCTTGCTCAGGCTCTGGGTGCTCCTATCGATAAGAAGAAGAAGAAGAAGAAAAAGAAGGACAAGAAGGCAAAGGGCAAGCCGAAGGGTAAAGGTAAACCAAAGGGCAAGGTTCCGAAGGGCCCTAAAAGTCCGGGTCCGAAAGGTCCCAAAGTTCCGGTTCCTAAAGGTCTCAAAGTTGTCGCGGCCCAGGATCCCAAAGCTGCCGTCGTCGCCACACCCGCTAAGACTCCCAGAGGAGGCAAAGGGCGATGATCACGTAGGCAAAATTCTTCTGCGGATTTCGACTATTATTTCCGGTGGCCACCGTGAATTGAGGAAGCACCAGCAATGAAGCATAGCAGGAAGCTCACCAGGCTCGGCGCAATGGGTGTATTGACGCTGATTGTACTTTCCGCCTGGCCGGCGGTGTCGGAGGAGTCCTCCTTCGTCTGTCGTCGGACGATCAAGGTGCAGGTCGTTGCGCTTGATCAACCTTGGATGTGGAACCGTCTGGGAGCAGCGCAGCCAGGCGGCATGATCTACGCCCTCTGCGGAGACGTCGTGCAGATGGACGGCAGCAAGCTGGGCGACCTCTCCATGCTGTCACTGACCAAGCGTCAAAATCTCGTCGGCAACGTTCGTCTGCGAGACGATAAACGGGCTCGGCCGCTGGTCCTGCGGGCGAATAAAGGGGATTGCCTCGAGATAGCTTTCTGTAACTTGCTCAACCCGGTACCTGTCAGTGCTCCCTACCAAACATCACTGCAGCCAAGCGTTCAGAAGGATGCCGACAGGTTAGCTCGTCTCGAGGCCTCTACGGCCTCCGAACAAACCCGGTGGGCGGGCATCCATGCCACGGGGATCGAACTAGTTGAGAGCATTGGCAGCGACGCTTCGTGGATTGGCAAAAATCCGAACGGTCTGGCAAAGCCGGGCGAGACTCTGATCTACAAGTGGTACGCTGCCGAGGAGGGGACATACTTGCTCTATAGCCCCGCGGACATGGAGAGCGGCGAGCAAGCCCGCGAGGGTTTATTCGGGGCGATCAACGTGGAACCCGAAGGGGCGGAATGGTATCGCAGCCAGGTCACGCACGACGATCTGGACCAGGCGACTCTCACGGAAAGCGACCTGCAAGAATACCAACGAACGTTGGAAGATGCCGCTCTCGCGGAAACGAAGCCGGCTCAGATTTCCGTGGTTCCTGAAGCATTGATGGGGGCGCCGTCTAACATTAAGAAAATGGCCCTGGTGAACCGCGACCCGGACAAGCGAAGCACCGTTGACGTTTACGTCAAAAACGAGAAAAAACCGGGCGGCGGACAGATTTACTCGGCGGACGGGCAGCCTCTTATCTACTATCACGCAATCTACCGAGCGGGTTCGAAACGGCCAGACCGGGAAGGGCTCCCCGTGCTGCAAATGCTCCAGGCCAAACTTCTTGGAGAGCCTCTGTATAATCAGCCGCTGCGCAACACTTCAACGCGCTATGTTCGGGAACTGGAGGATCTGGGCGCCGGGATAATTCCGCTAGCACTTCGAGATATATTCGCGACTAAACTTAAGATCGAGCTTTCGGCAGGCGCGCGTTTAACGGATGACTTTCATTACAGCTGGCTGATTACCGATCAGGGAAGCGCTTATTTAGTCAAAGGAATCGAACCCAAGGACCCGAAAGATCCGCAGGCGACTTGGAGCCTGCAAATTTTTAAGGCCGAATTGGAACTGATTTCGGGCGATCTCACCGCAGTGATTACGGGGCCGGATGCCGGCCGGTTCTCCTACAGCAACACCAGCCCGACTTTTCGCACGAACCCCGCCTCTCCGGATCGAAGGCAGCCGTACCGTGAATTTACGATTATTTATCACCAGGCATTTTTCGCCACCCAAGCATTCGCCCAGTTCGCGAACGAGAATTTGGCCAACGTCATTCAAGCAGGTGGTGACAACTTTGCCATTAACTATGGCTCCGCGGCGATCGGACCCGAAATTGTGGCAAACCGGCTTGGGGTCGGTCCGATGGGGAATGCAGACGCGGTCGATTTGAAGTTTGAAGAATTCTTTCTGAGCGCCTGGGCGGTGAGTGACCCGGCGATGGTGGTGGATGTTCCTGCCAATACCCCGAATGCCATGGTTTCCGATCCAGACGACCACCGGCAAGTTCGCACGCCGGTCCCGCCGGGATCGCCCGCGGCAGTGGATGCGTCGCTAAGGGGCCAGCCGCGTCCGGCAACTAATGTCCCTCCTCAGAGCGACGATTTCGCACCCTTAGGCAAAGCGCACGCGACCAAGGCCTTCTTCCCGGACGATCCGTCCAACGTGTACCACAGCTACATGGACGATCACGTCAAGTTCCGCATCCTCCACGCGGGGGCAGGGCCGGCGCACGTGCACCATCTGCACGCGCATCAGTGGCTGCATTCGCCGGACAGCGACGATGGGCATTATCTAGACAGCCAGCTCATCATCCCCGGGTCGGCCTACACCTTGGAAATTGCGTACGGCGGAAGCGGGAACCGCAATAAGACAGTCGGGGATTCGATCTTTCACTGTCACTTCTATCCACACTTCGCCCAAGGCATGTGGGCCCTCTGGAGGGTGCATGATGTGTTCGAGGAGGGCACCGTGCTCGATGAACACGGAATCCCCATAGCCGGCGTGAACCGTGCTTTGCCGGACGGCGAGATTGATCGCGGGACGCCGATTCCCGCAATCGTTCCTTTGCCGACCCTGGCAATGGCTCCGATGCCGGCCAGAGTGGAACTTACCGATCTATCTCCGTGGTATGGGAAGCCAGTCGGCCAAGGGCGCAGGGTTAATGTGCTTCCGGAAATGGAACCCGACAAGGATGCGCAAGGGAACGCCAAGAAAGATGCCGATGGTTCGGAACTTTACATCGTTAAGAAAGATGCGGACGGAAATCCCGTCTACAAGAATCCTGGCTTTCCCTTCTTCATTCCCGGCGTATCGGGCCATCGTTCGCCGCATCCTCCGCTGGGCTTTGCGTGGCTGGAAAATCCTGACACTGGAGAGGCAATCGTCACCAAAGACGATAAGAAGGTCTACCTCGATGGCGGACTGCCTCGGCACGCGGTCCTGGATGGAACGATTGTCAAAGAGTTTCAGACGCGATGGGATTTTACCAAGGATTTCGTCGCGCTGGACAAGCAAGGAAACATCCGACCAGGCGGGGGGCTGGACGCCTTCAGACTTCCGGAAGAGGGAACACCGGTGGAACTTGCTGCAATGAAGCAACACGCCACCCGGACGACTCCCAGTGCTCAACCGGACGGCCAACCCGGAAATTTCATCTTGAACGGGTTGCCGGCGACCCCGGGGGCGCCCTATGCGGACCCGTCGGTGACGGATTTTGGCAACGCCAATATCCACAAGCGCCGATATCAGGGAGCCGTTATCCAGGTCAATACCATCTTGAACAAGGAGGGTTGGCATTTTCCGCAGCAGCGAATGGTTGCGCTGTGGCAGGATGTCGCGCCGACGATGAGCAAAGAGCGTCCACCCCAGCCGCTTTTCTTCCGCTCCAACACCCAGGATACGATCCAGTTCTGGCACACCAACCTGGTGCCGAATTATTATGAGCTCGACGACTTCCAGGTGCGCACGCCCACGGACATTATCGGTGAGCATATTCACTTGGTGAAGTTCGACGTTACCTCTTCGGATGGTGCGTCCAATGGATTCAACTACGAGAGTGGAACGTTCAGTCCCGAAGAAGTCCGTGAGCGTATCTATGCCATCAACCAGGAAAAAGGCTTGTATGCGTTTGATCCCGCGACCGGCTATGTCGACAAGAATGGCAAGCGTGAACTCCTCGAGGTTAAGAAGGTTAAAGACTACTACCCAGGACCTGGAAGTGAGGTCACCGTGGATGAGACTCCAGCCGGCCCCGTGCCCGTGATCACGAAGGACGGAAAGCCTGCGGAACTGTCGATCTTCGGAAAACCACCCGGGGGCGACGATGAATGGGACGGCGCTCAGACCACCGTTGAGCTCTGGGGGGTTGATCCACTTCTTAACAATGAAGGAGTGGACCGGACGCTCCGGACCGTGTTTACCCACGACCACTTCAGCCCCTCGACCCATCAGCAGGCGGGGCTCTACGCCGGCCTCGTGATCGAGCCAGAGGATTCGTTGTGGTATTTACCCGACGGTACGCGAATGAATACGCGGCAGGATGGCGGTCCCACGAGTTGGAACGGCTATATTGTGCCCAAGGATCCCAAGGAAAGTTATCGCGAATTCATGCTCGAATTCCAGGATTTACAGCTTGCCTATGCAAAGGAGAGCAGGAACCAACCTTCCTCATCGATATTCGATCCCAGGAAAACTCGAATTGCCTCGGCGACCTTCGAACTTAGCCAGGCGCATTCTATTGAGGCGCTGAAGATCAACGCGTTTCGTTATTATGTCGACGAGCTCAACTATGGGAGACTGCCCGTCGGAAAAAATGGGCCTGCGGGCCAGGAGGTTGCTGGATTCACGGACCTGTTCCTGGGGTTTGGGATTCCGCTGTCGCCCAAGGCCAAGGTGGAGGTTATCGAGAAGGATCTGGAATGGAGTATCACGGAGGCGCAAGGTCAGACGAATGGCGGAGTGCAGTATGTCGTGCGCGCCGTCCGCCAACTGCAGAAGATAAACGGGGTCAGCGTGCCAGTCATCGTGCAAATGTTGGTTTACACGCCTGATATCAACCCAGGTTGGTCTGACGCAAAATTCGCTTTGAACTCTCCGACCGATACCTCTAACACTCTTAACGGGGCGCCTTTCCCGCAGCTAGTCAGCCAAAATCAGATTGGCACCTACTCGCTCAACTACCGGAATGAGCCGGTGCCGTTTCGGCTCGCCGACCTCAAATCCAAGATCCCTTTCGTTCCGCCAAATATTCCTGATCAACAGACCGATCCAGCTCTCGTCTTCACGTCCATTCCGCGCGCCGCTGCTGATCTCAATAAGCAACCGGACGGCGACGTTCCGGGATACCCGACAAAACCCCTGACGGCGAACGCCCAGCCGGACGATCCGTACACGCCGCTGTTGGAAGCCTATGCAAATGACAAGGTTCAAATTCGCACCCTGGTCGGTGCTCATACGCAGTCTCACGCCTTTGAAATCCATGGAGTGAAATGGTTGTTCGAGCCCTCCAACAAAAACTCGGGTTACCGCAATGCCCAACTCATGGGTTTATCGGAGCACTTCGAAATGCTCTTTGACCTCCCGGCGACCACCGGCGACCACGGCGATGTGAAGGATTTACCTCCTTTCGCCGACTACTTTTATTCGCCGAGTTCGGACATCGTGGGTTTGAGCAATGGCCTTTGGGGAATCCTGCGCTCTTATGGAGGTCCGGTCAAAGGGGTTGTGCCGCTGCCGAATAACCCCGCGCCAAAGCCATCAGGAAACCTCGATCTATTCCAACAAGCGTACACCGACGCCAGAAATAACCACGAACCTGCACGTGAGTTCGATATTACTGCGGTGACTGCAGCGGCTGCGTTGAAGGACGGGAAACTAGTATTCAACGGCCGCGCTCCGACGGCCGAACTTTCCACCTCGGACGCGCTCTTGTTCGTCCGTAGCTCCGATCTCGTGAATGGACACCTCAAAGAGGGCGTGCCGGTGGAACCCTTAATTCTCAGGGCGGCGGCCGGTGAATGGATCAAAGTGACCGTCCGGAATGCTTTTGATCGCAATAGTCCGGTCTTCCAGAAGACGAACACGCTCCCCTATGGGACTCCGTTTAACTCCACCACGCTGCCTGCCGTTCCTCTCAGGACTTCGCCCAACGTTGGCCTGCATCCTCAATTGGTCGCCTACGATCCCGTGCAAGCCAACGGCCTCATCGTCGGATTTAATCCGCAGGACAAACTGGTGGCGCCTGGAAATTCCGGGGATTTTTACTGGTACGCCGGAGAAGTGACCATCGACCAAACCGGAACGAAAATCGTCAAGACGACCCCGATCGAATTTGGCGCTACCAACCTTGTTGCGGCGGACCAGTTGATTCAGCCACAGTTCGGAATGGTCGGCGCCTTGGTCATCGAACCGGAAGGATCGACTTGGGTTGAAGACATCACGACCCGCGCCGCAGCGACAGTCACCACGCGTGAGAAGACCAGCTTCCGAGACTTCGTGGTGGTCGACCAAAACATGGTCGCCAACTCAAATGCCGCGAATAGCCCTCTCCGGGCCTTGGCGGGCGGTGTGGTCGGCGCGATCAACTTCCGTTCCGAACCATTTACGATTCGAAGCAAACCGGACAACGCTCAGAATCTTCCGCAGTTGGCGCCTCAGGGATACTCCCAGGCATTCTCCGACAGCCTGTTCGCTCCGGCGGCCGACCCGAAAACGCCTGTGTTCGTCGCTCCGGCCGGGATGCCAACTCGCTTCCGATTGGTCATCCCGAGCACCACCACGAGCAATGAGATTATTGCTCCGCCGGTCTTCATCGTGCACGGCCACAACTGGCAGGAAGAGCCGTACACGGATCGTTCAACTAAAATCGGAAATAATCGATTATCTGAACATTTCGGAGCTATCCAGGGCGGACCGAACCAAAAGTTCGACCTGGTGTTTCCGAGCGCCGGAGGATCGGACAAGGTTCCTGGTGATTATCTTTATACGACCTATCAGACTGCCGGCGTCCTGGGTACCTGGGGGCTGTTCAGAGTGACAAAAGACACCGTTGCGATCGAAAAGGCTCAGTTGATAGGAGGCGCGTTGGTGGCGCACGGGTCAATCCAGGCCACGACAGCGAACGGTACCGATCAATTGCCCAAACAACTGCAAGCATTTGCTGCAGATGCCAGGCAGGGCCTGTTCGCGCTTGGCGAGGCAGACGTTACTGCGGATGGGAAGTGGTCATTGCAGGTCAACACTGATCTGAAACTACCGGCGACCATCCAGGTGATGGCGATCGGCGACAACGGGAAAACGGGAGCTACGGCCGCCGCGCCAATTGACGAGGTGCGGCCTGTTCTGACCAGTGCCTCGAAATGAGAGGAGATCCGTCGTGAGAAAGAAACAGCTATCAATGTTGCCGGGGCTCGCCGTTGTCTTGTCTATCTTCGTCGGCACGCAACAAATCGGGGTTGGGCAAGACGCTACACGAGAGCTCAAAGCGGTCGGTATCCAGGGAGATCCCGATTTGTTCAAGGGTCTGGACCCCAAGGATTTTGCGCAGAAGCTTTGGACTTACATCATCCTTGAGCATTTCTATAGAGAATGGAAAACCTTTCCCGGTCTGCCAAACTTCTCGACCGAGTTGGAGGACCCGCATGGTAATCCGGTGTCTGTTTACTTAACCGACCAGGCCTATGAAACACTGGTCGCGGCGGGGAATCAGTGGAAACCGGTGGTGATGCCTGCAGGCTCTATACTCGTGAAGGAAAACTATCCTGCTGCTGTCTCGCCGCCCACCTACGAAGATCTCCTTTCGCTTACGGTGGGCTTCAAATGTACTAATGCGCAGGGTAAAGCCGAGTTCTACTGGGTAATGTACACCGCAGTACCGAAGGTGATTGCGGACGAGATGAAGAAACAAATGTTGAACAACTGCGGGACGATCCTCCCGCAAAATACCTCTCTCGAGCTTAAGGATCCCGCAGGCTGGCAGGTTCACCAGATCAATGGCACCGAATCATTCTTTACCGCAGATGATAAGAAATACTGCGGAGAGGTGCAATCGGGTCAGCCTAAGCTTTGTCTCGATTGCCACCAAAGCGCGAACAATCCAATCATCGCCGGTAACTTAACCAACTTCAATATCGGCCGGAGTTCCTTCGGAGATTTTATCTGGGCGTTGCGCTGGTTTCAAAAACAAACCTCGCCGTAGCGACGCGAAAGCCAGTAATCTCTACCGTCTGTGTGGGAAATTGGAATTCTGGATGGCCTTTCGCCATTGGAGTGGAAATCGGATCGCCAAGCCTGGAATCCGGCGGTGACCGCGCGGGATGTCACGGACATTGAAGCGGAGTTCGTGGCGGATCCGTTCATGATCCGCAGGAAGGGAGTTTGGCATCTTTTTTTCGAAGCATTTCGGAAAGACAGGCGCCTGGGCGAGATCGGACTGGCCGTCAGCAGCGATAGTCTGAGCTGGGAATACCGGAAGATCGTTCTCCGCGAATCATTCCACCTCTCTTACCCGTGTGTCTTTGAATGGGAAGGAAGTTGTTATATGATTCCCGAAAGCCTTGGGGCAGAGGAAATCCGGCTCTATAAAAGCCAGGATTTTCCCTGCGGTTGGCAGCTCCATTGTTCTCTGATGTCGGGCCGGCATGCCGACCCATCGATCTTCCGCCACGAAGAGAGGTGGTGGATATTCACCTGCGACACGCCCTTTGCCCACCGGTCTCTCCGTTTATACAGTGCGTCCAATTTGGAAGGACCATGGGAAGAGCATCCGGCCAGTCCCATCATCGAAGACGACGCCGGCACCGCCCGGCCGGCCGGGCGCGTGGTCACCTTCGATGGCCGGTTGATACGCTTCGCGCAAGATTGCTCGAGCCAATACGGTGGCCAAGTATGGGCGTTCGAAATCACGCACCTCAGCCGAGCAAACTATAGTGAACGATTGGCTTTGGCCAAGCCCGTGATTGGAGCTGGAATCAACGGTCAATGGCGCACCAGCCGGATGCATCATATCGACGCGCATGCTAGTTTTGCCGGAGGGTGGATCGCCTGCGTCGATGGTTGGCCAGCGTAAAGGAGAAACCAAGAAGCCAAGATGCCAAGAAGCCAGGAAACCGAACGGTGAACCGGCTCTTTCCCTGCTGACAACTGACAACTGACAACTGGCAACTGGACTGACAACTTCCTCATGACCGAGTGCATTCAGAGTCTTTGGATCGGGCGGCAGCTGTCGGTGATGGAGCGGTTGTCGATCGCGTCGTTCATCGCCAACGGCCACGAATACCATCTTTACGTCTATGAGGACATTGAGAATGCTCCAGAAGGAACGGTGTTGAAGCCGGCCGACGAGGTCCTGCCGGAATCGATGATCTTTCAATACAAGAAACACCCTAGTCACGCAGGATTCTCGAATTTCTTTCGCTATAAGCTTCTGCTCCGCGAAGGAGGATGGTGGGCAGACACGGACGTTATCTGTTTAAAACCATTCAATTTTGAAGAACCTTACGTTTTCGCGTCAGAGCGAGTCGATAGCCGCGCCGTGCCGACTAGTGCAGTAATCAAGGCGCCGCCTGGAAGCGAGATAATGGCTTTCAACTGGCATCTGTGTCGAGGGTGTCCCGATCCGTCCGACGTGGTTTGGGGTGAGCACGGTCCCAAGCTGATGGCCAAAGCGATCGTGAAATTCGGATTGCAGTCCTGGCTAAAGGACGCGGATGTTTTCTGTCCGTTTGCCTATCACGAATGGGAGGCGCCGCTCAAGCTGCGCGGGGAGGTGGCCGCATTCAGTGAAAAAACCCACGGTATTCATCTCTGGAATGAGATGTGGCGCCGAGGCGGCCGCGACAAGGACGCTTCGTACGCGCCGGAGTGTTTGTACGAACAGCTTAAGGCAGTTATTCTGTCGCGCATAGAGACGATGGACAAATTTCGCTATCGGCATTCGCCCTGATCGTAAAGCCTCCCGCTCTGCTTACCGACGAATGCCGACGGCGAGACGGTTTCCGCCTCGATCTATCTCCACCCACTGCGCGATAGTCTCCTGGGTTGATCGGAGTGCCATTTCCTTCTCAAATTCGAGGATGTAGTCGCGAGCCATTCTTAGATAGTGGTATCGTTCGAGCGCAACGGTCCGACATGCTAGAGGCGAGATCCGGTCGATATTTTCGACGGCGGCCCGGTAGTCGTCCGTAGTGGTACAAATGATACCCACCTGGGGCGTGATAATTTCAGGGCAAGCCCCCCGATTGCTGGAGATCACCGGCGTCCCCGACATCAGCGCCTCGGCGACAACCAGACCAAATGTCTCGTTCGCCTGGGTAGGAAAAAGCAGGCATTTGGCCCCGGCGAAGAGATTGGCCTTCCGCTCCCCCGAGACATGCCCCGCATAGGCAACGCCCTCCCTTTTAAACATTTGCAGATAGGATTCCACCGGTTCACCATCAGGTGGCGCGCCCGCGACAATAAGCTTGATCCCGCAGCGGCGGACCAGAGATCGAGCTATTTCGAATCCCTTAAGTTCCAGATCCGAAAGATCGGCGAGGACGAAGAGGAAATAATCATCTTTCGTCTCCGAAAAGATGAGCTCGCTGGGATCGATTCCATTGGTGACGTATCGGTGCCGGCCGTACGACCGTGCGTGGGCCTCCGAAACAAAGATCCAGTTATCGCGGATATAAGGAAGTATCTTGTCGTTTGCCTTTCGAGGAGAATGAAAGGTCCTTACCCAGGGAATGCCTCGACTCTCCTGTGAATGCAGAGATCCGTAGTCTTGCAAACACATCACGTCGACGTCGTATCGACGCTCATTCACGAGTTCAATATCAGCCGGCAGGGGCTCCGAGGCGCCGCATACCAATTTGTAGAATACCCGGTGACCAAGCTCAGCTAGTCCTTTGGCCAGCCAATCGGCGACGCGATCACCCGCTTTGGCGCCGTTTCGTGCAGGATAGCGATGACCGGCTGCCATCAATATCTTCATGTCGAAGGAGTCACTGTTGCAGGAGTTCAGGAGTTGCAGAATGAGACGCCGACTTACCGTTCGGTGGACGGCGTTCCTCCACTTTAATAGGGAATTTCAGGAGGCATTTTCGTCAGGCGCCAAATAAAGAAATGAGTATCGTTTTACGACGTCGTCATGCTTTTCGACGCCCTTGAGGTAATTGGCGATGACCTCCTCCCGGTAATTCCTGCCCAAGAGATATGCTTCTGTGCGATTCTTCCATTCAACGACTTTCCCGGGTTCGCCGCAAATCTTCAGATAGTCGGAAACAATCACATCCCAATCGTGCAGATGCTGGATGTACGATTTCGAAAAAAAGCGCTGCACTCTCGGATCATTATCCATCCCGCACCGGGTTTGCCGGTAGCCTCTCTCCATGGCCCGATGGAGATAGTCTTTGCTCTTCTTGCGGTGTAGAGGATCGACACGGTAAATCTCTTCGAGGCACCATAAGGAACTCCCAGGGATTTGCTTGGGCCGGCCAGGATTCGCGCAAAGAAAGGACTCGTCAACGACTGAGGCCCTGAAGGCGGGATGCGGCCAGAATGACTCTTCGTCTTCATCGGGTATGCGCAGATTGTCATGATCCATGGCGAAAAGTTTGACCGTCCACTCCCCGCCGCTAAATGAACATTTGAGCCCGAGATTTCTGCCCACAAAAGACTCGCCAAAGGAGTAGGCGCCCAGGGCAAGAATTGTACCCCAGAGCATCCCGAGATCGGTAATTGTCGAGGCGTGAAATCGATCGGCTCGAAGCCTGTTCGCTGGAATTGCAAAAGCGGCGCGCAGATACCGCGAGTGGTCATCATAGGCAACGTCTGGCGCGCTATATATCCCAACACCTCGTCCAAAAGTGAGTCGGCAAACCGTTGGGCTTCTTGCCTGGTGTAGCTCTCTCGTTTCAAGCCCTCCACGAAGTAAGCATTCGGGCCGGTTGGTGAAAGGTAGGTTGCCAGGGTGCTGAGCCGAAACGAACTGGTCTGGGCCAGGATCCCCTGGCAAGGCAAGACGTGAGCGAGAAAGCGGCCCGTCAAACCCATCTCTCCCGGCAGGTCCGCGAGTTCGTCCCCATATTGAAGGTCGAAGGAAGACACGCATTGCGTCATGTGCGCGCGCATATTTCCATAGGCGTCGCTAAACACCTCAGGATCGGTGAAGTAATCAAGTAGATGGACGTCCTGCCCCTTGAAGGGAACGGTTCTGTAGGTGGCGAGGGAGAGCAATTTGGAAACCGGCGCTTCGCATCCGTGGACGCAACGGTAGATCTCGGAAATCACCGCGGCCTGGTTGGATTCCCATCGCAGGCTTGCCGTCGAGGCGCCTCCCTGCAGGCGATGTGAGGGCGGCAGGGGTTCACCGGTACTGTAGGTGAAGGAGGCAGTCAGCGGAAACGTGCCGCGGAGCCCGGTCCGCTTGATCTCGAATTCTATCGAGCTGCCGGGAGGTTTGACGGCGCAAGCGACCGTCTCGAGGGGACGCTCGACGATTGAGTTGATTTCCGAGGGGGTCCTTTCAGAGACCCAATAAACACGTGCGGACGCGGCGAGGCCTCGAAAGATTTCCTTTTCATAGGCGGGGAGACTCGCCAGATGATGATCTCTCTCTCGTTCGCCCTCATCATCCATCGGACTCGTAACTCCGGAGGAGGTATTCAATTCATTGAGTATGCGATCCACCACTTCTGCGGGAGTGAACAGATACCTTGCCAGGGAAAGCTTGCAGGCCTCTCGCGAGAGGCAGATGAATTCGTCGAGGTCACGCGCGGTTGTCTGGCGTCCCTGGATTTTTCGATGAATCCTCTCCAGGCGACTAAGGTTTCCCAAAAATTGGGCAGCAAACACCTGGAGCTCCGTCGACAGATATCCTTCCCTTAATACCCGGTCATTTATCCGATTCCCTTTGGGTGAGAGAATCCCAAGGCTCCCAAAAAGGAATTTGCATTCTTCTTCGTTGCCGGGATCGAGGTGGCGGCATTGATTGGCAAGCATCAATGTCGCGAAGAGCCTGAGGTTCCACGAATCGCCGGATGACCCGCCGGAAACCGCAAGGAGCTTCGTCACGAGTTCTCGATCATACTCTTCTCGGGACAAAAATTCGGTGCAGAGATCGGTTGCCCTGGGGTCTTTACCGAAGCGCGCTTTCAGCACTCGATGCAAGTCTGCCGCCAGTCGTGGCGCCATGCATTTCAGGTGGGTTGCCATGGTTAGAATTGATCAGCGACGGCGACTATATTTCCTCTGAATTCGCTTTCCCGCAAAGCTTAAAATCTAGTATTAGTATTCGGCTAATACGGCGATGAGGTATCGAAGCGGCACGAATATGCGAGACGCCAATATGGAACTCCGGGTGGCCTTAATGATCTCGGTCGTCGCAGCCTTCGCGGGCATTTCCGAGGTATCGGCCGTTGAAGAAGGCAGTCCAACCACTACGGTGGAACCGCACCGTCAGACCGTGGAAAGGAATGGGATCAGAATCAATTTTGAAGTCGCCCATCTAGGAGACCCAACAGTGCAACGGAACTCGTTTCAGGAAGGTGATGCGGTATTGTTCCGGTTCACGATCAATGATACCGCGACGAACGGCCCGATCCGGGGCGTTTTCCCTTCCGCCTGGCTGGATCTGCGACGAAATGATGAGACGCCGGCTGCCAATGGGTGTGAAATTAAAGCGCAGAAATTCATTACGGGCGGCCTCTTTGCTCAGGCTGAACTCGATCTGAACGATTATTACGTTCTCGCGCTAAATGACGATGCGACGATTTCGGTCGTCGATCCGCTTTTCGGCTTCGGAACGACAAAACTCCTCGCGCTTATCCCTCTGACGGCCAATGGATACGACTGGGTTCTGACCAAGGATCAGACAAAGCTCTTCGTTTCTGTTCCTGGCAAAGGGCAGATTGCAGTGGTTAGCACGGCGGCCTGGGAAATATCCAAATACCTCGACGGCGATATCAACCCGAGTCGCCTGGCTCTGCAACCGGATGATCAATATCTTTGGGTGGTCGGGGGAGGTAGTTCTCAGTCGAGCTTGGCCGCATTTCGAACGGGAACCCTCGAGCTTGCCGCGCGGCAAAGAGTCGGAAAGGGAAGCCACGCGATGGTGATTTCGGGCGACAGCAGTTTCGTATTCGTGACGAATGGGGAAGACAACTCGGTTTCGGTCATCGACACCAGAACGCTGAAGATGGTCAAGGAGATCCAGGTCGGGGAAGGGCCTGTATCGGCGGCCTACTCAGATTTGGCGCAGGCCGTTTACGTTTCTCAGACGGAGGCCGGTTCAATCGCAGTCATCGACGCGAAAAGCCTCGACGTCCTAAAGACCATTCAGGCTGATCCGGGTCTTGCCGATATCGCGGCCGCACCGGGCGGCCGGTACATTTTTGTTCTAAATCGAAAAAGAGATCTCGTGCAAATAATTGATAGTTCCGTCAACGAAATCGTACAATCGGGCACTGTGGGGAAGGCGCCGTTTCAGATATCGTTCACGAACGATTTCGCTTATATCAATCATCTGGGTTCGGCAGATGTCTATATGTTGCCACTCGAACAAGTCGGGAGGAAGGGTGCTCCGCTCACGGTTGTCACCTTTCCGGGGGGTCAGCAACCACTGGGCGGGACGTGGATAAACAGTCCGGCTGCGCGGATTGTTCATGCGTCCGGCGAGAATGCGGTCCTGGTGGCCAACGGGCCGGATAAACAGGTCTATTACTATAAAGAAGGAATGGCTGCCCCGATGGGCAGTTTTTCCAATTACGGCCGGCAGCCGATGGCAGCCCAAATCGTTGATCGCAGCCTTCGCGAACGAACTGTTCCTGGGGTTTACCAAACGGTTGCCAGGCTCCCCAAGCCGGGCCTGTACGACGTGGTCTTCTTTCTTGATTCCCCGAGATTCGTCAACTGTTTTGAATTCGCGGTGGAACCAAATCCCGCCATCGAAGCGGAACGAAACGCCGGAAAGGTTGCGGTCACCGCTCTGCCCCCTCAGGCGCGGCTGCAGGTCGGCGAAGAAGTAACTTTCAAGTTTCGCATTGTCGATCAGGCGACCAAAGAGCCAGTCAGCGGGCTGACGGACGTGGTTATTGCGACCTTCCTGGCGCCAGGCACCTGGCATCGGCGCGGAGTTGCAAAAGAGGAAGGAGACGGGATCTACAGCATTGGATTTTATCCGCCCCAGCCGGGTGTATACCATGCCGACGTCCAGTGCGGCTCGGTCAATTTGCAATTCGGTAACCCGAGCTACTCAATCGTCAGGGTCCTGGCGAGAGAAGGTGCGGAAACGACAGAACGCCATGGCGGTGAAAAGTGAATTTAAAGGCGATCTCCTATCTCCGAGATTTTGTGCCTCCGAATTGACGAAGCGATTCTCGAGCTATCAAAGAAGTCAAGTGAACTAAGACTAATGTCCTATGAAAATGAACTTGCCGCTGGCACGATCGGTTCAGCTCGGGCTGCTGCTCGCCGCCGTTCTAACTGTGCAACCGATTCTGGAGACGTTTGCCCTGTCGGAACCCGATCGCCAGAGAGAAACAAAGCAGGTTATCCCGGATGTTGAACTGGTCGACCAGGATGGAAAAACGGTTCACCTTTACCAGGATCTTGTGAAGGGACGCATCGCAGCGCTAAGTTTTGTTTTCACGACTTGCACCACGATCTGTCCGCTGATTGGCGCGAATCTCGGCCAGCTACAGGCAGAACTGGGTCAGTCGCTCGGAGAGGATATCTCACTCGTCTCGGTGAGCGTCGACCCGGCGACCGACACTCCACAGAGAATGAAGGCGTGGGGCGCACAATTTGGCGCCAAGCCCGGATGGAGCCTGCTAACTGGTGATCAGGAGACAGTCGATCAACTTCTTAAGGATCTCGGTCTGTTCACTCCTGATGTCCAAAACCACTCGCCGTTTCTGCTGCTTTTCAATGATAGAACCGGCGATTGGACACGTGTGAACGCCCTTGAAACCCCTCCGGGCAAGGTCGCCGAGATTCTGCGAAAAATGGCTCAGACTGCCGCGAATCGAAATCCGAAGCCTGATGCTGAGCGAACTGCAGCCGCCGCGGTTGCAACGGACGGATCTCGCGCAGCCTCTCCGGCGGAACGTTATTTTGGCGACGCCCTGCTGACGGACCAGGATGGGAAGCAACTCAGGCTCTACAGCGACATTCTGAAAGGAAACGTCGTTATAATTAACTCATTTTATTCCACGTGTAGCAGCGTGTGCAGAGTGACGATTCCGGTATTTAAGCAGTTGCAGAATGAGCTCGGGGAACGCGTGGGCAAAGATGTCCGGCTGATTTCAATCACCGTTGATCCGGAAAGCGATACCCCGGAGGTACTAAGGAAGTACGCGGCCGGCGTCGGAGCAAAACCCGGTTGGGTTTTCTTAACCGGGGACAAGCAGACGGTCGATCAGGTTCTTTACAGCCTCGGCTTATACGCGGAGGCAAAAGAAAACCATTCGAACGTCTTTATTATTGGGAACGAACCGACCGGTCTATGGAAGAAAGTACTCGGAGTCGCGCCGCCCTATGAAATTTGGCGTTCAGTGGAGAGTGTACTTGACGACCGAAAATGAGCAGCCAGTGTCCTGTCCCCGAGATAGGAGATATTTCGGGGGCAGGACACTAGATCCGCTGAGAAAGCGCCTCGCGAGAAAGATTAGATATCAATAGGAAGAAAACAAGGTGTGGGCTCCTTCCGAGGTTTGGTGACCAAACCGCTGCTTGGGTTCTGGCCCATTTTCTGAGCATCACTTTACTGGCGATTACGAGTTCGGCGCAGGATGCACAGGAAACTCCGACAGCCGCGGCTCGCGGTGAGGAAATATATCGGTATGGAACGGCATTTAGCGGTGTTCCCATCGAGGCACTGGCCGGGGAAGGAAGTGTCAAAGTGCCGGCCGCGGTTCTTAGATGCGCCAACTGCCATGGACCGGATGGACGGGGAAAACCGGAGGGTGGGATTTATCCGTCGAACATTCGGTGGTCGGAACTGAGCAAG
>Ga0210387_10000216_pt1 | contig 42291 bp, 32 predicted proteins | sample IncBWC7OmetaG_FD_160108 | JGI IMG/M metagenome (GOLD analysis project Ga0210387, IMG submission 160108) | Forest soil microbial communities from Barre Woods Harvard Forest LTER site, Petersham, Massachusetts, United States - Inc-BW-C-7-O ... | reverse complement strand
CAAGCAGTTCGGCTTGGCGGCGGTCCTTGGGGCAGAAACCTCCGCGGCTGAGGACGAGAACCATGGGATGTGGCCCTTGCAATTCGGAGAGCTTCCGGCGTTTTGCGGTGTGATCGGAAAGCTCGTAGTCGGGGAAGATAGCCCCAGAAATAATGTCAGATCGCATAGGAAATCCTCAACACTTTGGATGCGCCTCGCCCGGTTACGTCGCAATGTTTAGTAGCCCGGCGTTCCCACAGGGGCGAGGAAGACGGAAGTCCGTGCAGTAGGAAAAGCGTCGGTTTATCTTTCGGGCCGGCCTCTCTGTAAAAGATGGAGAGCCCGTCTATCTGTATAGAGCGATAAGAGGTCGGGTGTTCCACGGGGCGTTCCTTTTTTTGGGCTTAGGCCGAGCATTGAACTGATGTGAGCATCCCACAGACCGCCAAAGTCACGCAGGAGACACCCAAGCATCGGGCCCAACAGGATGCACTGAACAGACGCATCGTTTGGCTTCCTACAGCGAGTTATTGAGGGACAGAGTTAGGTCGCCAGCTTACATCGTGAGTACGACGCGGAACTGTGCGTTGCCGCTCATCATGCGCGCGTAGGCTTCGGCCGCCTTTTCGAGCGGATAAGTTTCAATCATGGGACGCACGCCGGTTAGTTCGGCGAAGCGCAACGTGTCCTCCGCATCGGCTGGAGTTCCCGACGCCCATCCTTGAATCGCTCGGCTTCCATTGATCAGCTGTACCGGCGCGACTTCAATGGGCTCAAAAGCTGCGCCGATCACCATGAGCTTGCCGTTTGGCCCAAGGCCGTTAAACAGCTCCGACATGGCTTTGGAGCTTGGGGCCGTGGCCAGAATCACCTGCGCTCCACCCATCTTTAGCAATGCTTCGGCTGCGTTGGTCGTTTTGCTGTCGATGTAAACGTTCGCTCCCAGTTTTTTTGCAAGCGCCGCGTTTTCCGGCCCCCGGCCGATAGCCGCGACCTTATACCCAAATTTGCTGGCGAATTGAATCCCGAGGTGCCCAAGGCCGCCGATGCCCTGCACCGCGACCAGGTCGCCGGGCATCGCACCACTGTGCCGCAACGCATTGTAGGTTGTTATTCCAGCGCAGAGCAGCGGTCCCGCCTCCGTGTCGCTCAGACTTTCCGGTATGGCTGTCAGTGCCTCCACTGGAGCCACCATGTATTGCTGGTATCCGCCGTCATAGCTGATGCCCGCAATTTTCATGTTCTGGCAATTGCGAAAATCTCCTCGCCGACATTGGAGACACGTGCCGTCGTGGCCGCCGTGCCAGCCGACACCAGCGCGCTGGCCCTTCGTCCAACCAGAGACACCTTCGCCGAGCTCTTCAATAACGCCCGCAACTTCATGCCCCGGAACGCGGGGATACTGGATACCGGGCCACAAGCCTTCTTTCGTGAGCACATCACTGTGGCAGACACCACAAGCTTGCACCTTGATGAGCACGTGCCCCACACCCGGCTTGGGAACCTCGCGCTCGACGATCTCAAAATCACCTCCCGCCTTGGAAATTTGCGCTGCCTTCATTGGCGCTACTGCGACTCTTGTCGTTGCCATAAACCCTCCTGCAAACTTTCAGTCCGAACCTTCAGCCATTGTGGAAAAACATTTACGGCTACGAACCGTTTTACCTCAGGGAGTACCCGTGAAAATGTAGTCTTTTGCCTTTACAATCGTATGCCACTGGTAACAAAATTTCGTCCCGAAGGAAGCGTCGCTCCTGTAGGGCTTGAACTCACCGCGAGGTTGGATGCGCTGCGCAGCTGAGCGATGCATTTTTTTTTGAAAGAAACGTCCAGAGGAATCGCCCCTGGTATGCCGGATTAGCGGCAAACAGAGATCGATCCCCGAAAAAACGCTCGAAGGAGATACCTAGGAATGGGTTCACTCTTAAGCAAGGCTCTCCGATTCAGAAACACACTCGGATAAAGGACCGCCGCGGAGACGGGACCACTACTGGCGACACCTAAATTCGCGGCTTATCGTCCCGGCGCTTTCAAATGCGGGTCCAGTTCCATCGCTTTCTGAAATTCTTTGGCCGATTCCTCTTTATTTCCTTTTCTTTGCAACGCTATGCCTAGCTGATAGTGCGCGGGAGCATAGGCCGGCAGCGACTGAATGGCCGCGCGGAATTGCGAGATCGCACCATCCAGATCCCCTGCGTTCAATAGCTTGCGTCCGGAGTTTGTCGCAAACATCGCCGCTTGCTCGCTCGATTTCTGTTTCAGTAGCTCCATTCCCGTGCGGCTCTCTGCGGCGGCTCCGTCCGCGTCGCCGAGCTGCCGCAGCACGGCTCCCAGATTGGTGTGCGCTCCGGCAAAATCCGGCTGCAAACGAATAGCTTCCCGCAGCGCATCGGCCGCCGGCTGCAAGTCGCCTTTTTGCTTCAAGACAGAACCCAGGGTGTAATAAGCCTCCGCATAGTCGGGTTTCGCCTGGACCGCTGCGCGCAACTCCTCCGCTGCCGCCGCAAATTCTCCTTGCTGCCAAAGCGTAACCCCAAGTGTGTAGTGCGCATCTGCCAGCTTCGGATCCAGCTCTTCGGCCTTCTTGAATTCAGAGATTGCTTCGGGCAAGCGATCTTTCATCTTCAGTGCCAGGCCCAAATCGTAGTGAAACGCGGCTTCTTGCGGTGCGGATTTCAGAGCGGCCCGAAAATGCGCCACCGCCGCGTCGAAATCCGTCTTCTGCAAATAGGCGGCGCCCAAATTCCCTTCATACCCGGCGTCATTCGGCTTCAGTTTAAGCGCCGTCTGAAACTCGAGAATACTGTTTCCGGCGTCGCCAGTCTGCAGCAGAGCAAGACCCAAATCATTGTGCGCATCCGCACTGTCCGGCCTTATCTTCGCCACTTGCCGGAATGCCACGACCGCATCTTCTGCATTGCCGGAGCGCTGCTGCAGAATCCCTAAATGTTTTTGCGCGTCGGCATTGCTGGGATCCAGTCTTGCCGCGTACTGATATTCCTGTAACGCCGCGTCCTCCGCTCCTTTCGATTCGAGCGTTTGTCCCAGATAGTAGTGTGTCAGCGGATTATCAGGGTCGAGGCTTGCGGCCACGCGCAATTCGGACTCCGCCTCCTCGATGTCCTTTTGCTGTAAACGCAGCACGCCAAGATGCAAATGAGCTTGCGCGAACTGCGGCTGAAGTTTCAGCGCTTCAGAAAACTCGGCTGCAGCTTGCTCCATGTTCGATAGTTGGGCCAGCACGGAACCAAGATCATCATGCAACTCTGGCCGGTCCGCCTCGATCGCAATCGCGCGCTTTAATTCCTCCCCGGCACCGGCGGAATCGCCTGAATGTGAGAGCGCTTGGCCCAGGATGTGGTGTGTCTCCGAATCCTCGGGAGCCAGCCGCACCGCTTCGCGCGCCTCGCGCACCGCACCCTGCGTATCTCCCTTCTGCAACAGCGCGCGGGAGAGATTCATGTGCGCTTGTGCAAAATCGGGTTGCAAGCTCACTGCGGCTTTGAACTCAGCAATGGCCGCTTCGGTTTCGCCTTGCGCGAGCAAAACCCATCCGAGCGAATTGTGCGGTTCGGGGCTTCGCGGAATCAATTTGATCGTCTTTTCAAACGCCGCGCGCGCTCCCGCCAAATCCTGCCGCTGCAGCTTGTCCAGCCCTTGGCTGTAAAATGAATTTGCCGCCGCGATATCGGCGCCCGAACTCGAGTTTTTCGTTTGCGCGCTTCCCCCCGTGCACACCAGGGGATACGCCAGCGCCAGTGCGCCAATTCTCAACGTAGCCCTCAACCTATGGCTGAATTCGAATGCGCGTACGTCAATTCTCGTAGAAAGCTCCTAAGAACAACCCCTGCACGAAAAATCCCATCTCTGATTGCCAGGCGGCCTCAGCCTGCGCTTCCTTCGCACCGCCTTGACCCTGCCTAACCTGCACCTTAGTATGCCAAGAGTTCATGATTTCCGGTCCGACTCATCGTTCGCTCTTCCTTTTCAAAGCCCCCTGGATCTCGCTTGTTCTTCTCCTGCCCTTTTCTATTGTTTTCGCCGCGAGCCAGCTTCCAAAAAGCAATCCGAAACCCCTCGCGCATTTCACCGATATCGCGAAAAAAGCGGGTCTCACTGACCCAGTGGTCTTCGGCGGCGTGGACACCAAGAAATACATCATTGAAACCACTGGAACGGGCGTCGCTATCTTCGACTACGACAACGACGGCTGGCCGGACATCTTCATCGTCAACGGCACAAGCCTCGATGCTCCCGCCTCCGGAAAGCTACCCACGAGCCATCTCTACCACAATAATCACGACGGCACCTTCACTGACGTCACGAAAAAAGCTGGCCTCACCCACACCGGCTGGGGCCAGGGCGTTTGTGTCGGCGACTACGACAACGATGGCAGCGAAGATCTTTACGTCACCTACTACGGAAAAAACATTCTCTATCACAACAACGGCAACGGCACCTTCACCGACGTCAGCGAAAAAGCTGGCGTCGCTGGTTCTGGCAAAGCCTGGGGCAATGGCTGCGCGTTCGTCGACTACGACCGCGACGGCCATCTCGATCTCATGGTCGCAAATTACGTCGACTTCGATCTCTCCACCGCACCTGCTCCCGGTGAGCGCGCCTCCTGCATCTGGAAAGGCGTTCCTGTGATGTGCGGCCCGCAAGGACTGCCCGCCGCAAAAAATATTCTCTATCACAATCGCGGCGACGGCACTTTCGAAGACGTTAGCGCAAAATCTCACATCGATAAAGCTGACGGTCACTACTCCTTGAGCGTCTCCACGCTCGATTACGACGACGACGGCTGGCCCGACATTTTCGTCGCCTGCGACAGCACTGCCAGCATCCTCTATCACAACAATCGCGACGGTACATTCACCGATGTAGCCATCACCGCCGGCGCCGCCTTCAACGAAGACGGCCACGCCCAAGCCGGCATGGGCTCAAGCGTCGCCGACTTCAACGGCGACGGCAAGCTCGATATCTTCAAAACGAATTTCTCCGACGACACCGCAACTCTCTATCGCAACAACGGCAACGGCACCTTCGACGATGTCACCTATCCCGCCGGCCTCGGCCTCAACACAAAATATCTCGGCTGGGGCGCGATGTTCTTCGACTTCGACAACGACGGCTGGCCCGATCTTCTCCTCGTCAACGGCCACGTTTACCCCGAAGTTGACAGCCAACATCTCGGCAGCACGTTCCAGGAACCGCGCATCCTCTATCACAACAACGGCAACGCCACTTTCACTGACATTTCCGCCGACTCCGGCCCCGGCATCACCACTGTAAATTCTTCGCGCGGCCTGGCCATCGGCGATTTGTGGAACGACGGCCACCTCTCCGCGGTCATCAGCAACATGAACGCTCCGCCCAGCCTTCTCGTCAATGACGTTCGCACGGCGAATCATTGGATCGCGTTTCATCTCCTCGGCGCCTCGATGCCTGCAACTTCCGAGCCCGGTGCGAAACGTTCAAGCCGCGACGCCATCGGCGCCCGCATTACGATGAAAGCCGGCGCGCGCCTCTTCGTCGATGAAGTCCGCAGCGGCTCCAGCTACGATTCGAACAGCGACATGCGCGTCCACTTCGGTCTCGGCTCTGCCGCCAAACTCGACTCCGTGCAAGTCCGCTGGCCCAGCGGCCTCGTGGAGCAATTTGAAAATCTCGCGGTAGACGCGATTCACAGGCTAAAGGAAGGCGCCGGCGTCGCTGTCAAGCCTCAGCCTCAAAAGTAGCTCGCCGCTTTTCACCAGCCGTACTAGAATTCGCTCGTTCCCCTGGACGCCGCGATGAAACAGAAATCCAAGCCCAAACATAAGGACAAAGCCCGGCCCAAACAAGTAAGAAAGTCGTTCGAAGCCACCCTCGAACGACTGCGTTCGAATCTGGGCTGGGTCGTTATTCGCATTCCGTTCAACGTACAAAAAACTTGGGGAACGCGCGGCATGTTTCGCGTGAAAGGCGAGATCAACGGCTTCGCGTTTCGCACTTCGCTCTTCCCCACGCGCAAAGGCGAACACTTTTTGCTCGTAAACAAAAAAATGCAGGCAGGCGCACACGCAACTGAGGGCACAACGGCGGAATTTCTCCTGGAGCCCGACACCGAAGAACGCGTCGTCACCCTCCCCGCCGAACTCAAACGCATCCTCGCCGAAGACCGTTCCTTGCGCCGCTGGTTTGAAACACTGAACTATTCCATTCGCAAGTGGCTCGTCGACTCGATCGCGCAACCCAAGAGCGCCGCTGCCCGCGTCCGGCGCGCTGAGCAAGTCGGCGAGCAGCTTTTTTCTGTCATGGAAGCTGAGCGCGAACTCCCGCCTGCTCTGAGGCTCGCCTTTACGCGCGATCCCCGCGCCCTCGAAGGTTGGAATCTCATGACGCCGAGATATCGTCGCGGATCATTATTTGCAATCTTTTACTATCGTTCGCCTGAAGCCCGCGATCGCCGTATCCAAAAGGTCGTCGATGAAGCCATCGTTCTCACTGAGAAAAAATCCAGCAAGTAGCTCCCCGCGTGCGAACGCGGCTTTACTTCAAAACGTCCGCGCCCGCCTTCGCGCACTGCGCGTCCTGCGAGCTAGCCGCACCGGACACTCCGATCGCTCCCACAATCTTCCCGTCCATCACCAGCGGAATTCCTCCCTCCACCGCCACAACGCCTTTCAACGTCAAAACTCGTAGCCCGTCTCCGCCCGCCGCCAAGACATCTTGGAAGGCCTTCGTCGGCCGTTTAAAGAGCGCCGCAGTTCGCGCCTTTTCAATAGCCACATTTGCGCTACCCAATTGCGTGTTGTCCATTTTCTCGTAGTACACGAGATTCCCGCTCGTGTCGACGATCGCCACCGCCATATTCCAATGATTCTTTTCCGCCTCCGCCAAAGCTGGTGCCGCCGCCTTCCTGGCATTCTCCAGGCTCACGTTCGCACCATATGGACTCGGCGCCTGCGCCGGTGTCTGCGCCCGCCCCATCGTCAGCCCGCAAAGCAAAATCATCGCCGCAACAACCGACCTCACCACATTTTTCAATGACATCCTCTCTCCTCCTTTAGCTTCAGCAATAAAAACTTGCCGCCTCTCCATCTTCGCGCGCCGCTCTTCGCCCTTCACTCCTCGCGCTTTATCGACACATAGATCGGCCCGGCCCCTAGCATACTCACTAGAAACCAGCTAAAACGGCCAGCCCTGCTCGTCGTCTGAAATTTCAGATGATCCCCAGCTGCAACGTCCAGCTCCACCGTCTTCCAATTCCATGTATTGTCCACTCGCAATCGGTGGTGTCCCGCCGTCACTCGGATCGAAATCGTGTCCCCATAATACAATTCCCCAACGTTCTCTCCGTCCAGCTTCACGATGATTTGGCGCTGCTGCACATCCTCCGGCGATTTCCGTCGAATCGTGATGCTGGCCTGCTCTTCTGAGGACTCGGAACCCATCTATGCGCTCTCTTTCCCCGGCAATAGATGCTACGCCTCCCCGCATCACTCCAACAAAAATTCTGCCAAACTCCAGCCGCCTCTCCCCATCGCCCAAACCTCTGCTACAATCGCGTCCATGAACCGACGCACATTGCTCCAATCGCTTCCCACCGCAGCTCTTCTTCCAAGCACAGCCTGGGCCGCTTCCGCGGCCAGCGACTCTTCTCCGCGAGGAGGCTCCGCACCGCCGCAATCTTCTACCACTGTCTACGAACTCCGCGTCTACCACACTTACGAAGGCAAGCTCGATGACCTTCTCCGGCGCTTCCGTGAACACACCATGCAACTCTTCGAAAAGCACGGCATAAAAAATATTGCCTACTGGACTCCCACAGACGACCCGCTAAAAGGCAAAACTCTCGTCTACATCATTTCCCACCCCAGCCGCGAAGCCGCCACCGCCAACTGGAAAGCCTTCCAAGACGATCCCGAATGGAAACAGGTCCGCGACGCCTCCGAAGCCAACGGCAAAATCGTCGAAAAGGTCGACTCCACTTTCCTCACCCTGACCGATTTCTCTCCGCCCCTCCGCTAATAATCTCGCTTTCCACATCACGCCAATGTCGCAAACAACACCGGCGTAAGCACGAATAAATTGTCATCCCGAGCGAAGCGAGGGATCTGCTTTTTCTTCTCTGCGCCCTCTGTGCTCTCCGAGTCCTCTGTGTAAAATTCCCTTCTTCTATTTCGAGACCTTCGCAATGAACACGGAGTAAGGCTCCATCGGCAACTCCATAAACATCCCCTTCAACTGTTTGTGAAAACTCGTCAACAAAACTTCCATCTTCGGCTCCACAAACCCCGCCGGCGAGAGATCGAACCGCACCTTCTGCACCGCCGCCGACATATTCAAAATGACCAAAATCGCTTCACCCTTGTATCTCCGAACATACGTCAGCACATTCGGATTCTCCTCGTTAAGCGAAACGTAATCCCCATCCAAGAGCGCCGCCTCCGTATGCCGCAGCGCCAGAAGCTTCCGGTAGAAACTCAAGACGGAGTCTGGGTCCTTCATCTCGTCCGCCACGTTGTGCGTGCTCGCGCTAGCCGGCACAGGCAACCACGGCTTCGTTTTGCTGAAACCCGCATTCTCGCTGCTGTTCCACTGCATCGGCGTGCGCTCCCCATCGCGCCCTTTTTCGAGAGGCCAGCCCAGTTTGCCGATCGGGTCCTTCACATCGTCTATGTTCTTCGGGATGTTGTTCTCCATCCCGATCTCTTCGCCGTAATACATAATCGCCGACCCGCGCAGCGTCAGGTAAAGCGCCGCCATCATTTTCGCGATGTCGTCGTTGTGCGCTCCATCCGCATACCGCGTGTACGACCGCACGATGTCGTGATTAGTGATCACATACACCGGCCAGTGCCCCGCCGCGTTCACCGCCGCAATATGCTTGCGATACTCATCCGCGGAGAGCCCCTTAAAACCCGTCATCATCAAATCCATCGGCATCTGCAGCTCGTCGTTCTTCGTTCCATAGTAATCCTTGAGCTGCTCCACATTGCTAGTCCAAGTCTCCCCTATCAGCACTGATCCATATTCATCGGCGGTCGTCCGCAATTTCCGCATCGCATCGTGCACTTCCGGCAGCTTCTTGTTGTGTATCTCATCCATGTTCGGCCGCCCGAACTTGTCCTTGCCAGGCAGCACAGGATTGTCGGTAAGGTTTGGATCCTCGTACAGCGTATCCACCGCATCCAAACGGAATCCCGCCACGCCGCGCTTGTACCAAAACCGCGTAACATCCAACATCGCTCTTTCCACCGCGGGATTCCGCCAGTTCAGGTCCGGCTGCTCGGGATAAAAATAATGGTAATAATACTGGCCGGTTTTCGGATCGAGTTTCCAAGCAGATAGGCCGAACGTCGAGAGCCAATTGTTCGGCGGCTGCCCCGCCGCCTTGCCGTCGCGCCAGATGTACCAGTCGCGATGCTCCGCAGTTTTCGACGATTTTGAATCGATAAACCATTTATGCTGGTCTGAAGTGTGATTCACCACAAAATCCAGAATCACTCGGATGTCTCGCTTCTTACCTTCCGCCACCAGCCGGTCGAAATCTTCCATCGTCCCGTACATCGGATCGATCGCCTCATAATCCGAAACGTCATACCCAAAATCCACCTGCGGCGACGGAAAGCACGGCGTAATCCAAATCGCGTTAATTCCAAGTTCTTTCAAATAGTCCAGTTTCGACGTAATACCGTTCAAATCGCCGACGCCATCATTATTGCTATCCGCAAAACTCCGCGGATAAATCTCATAGAACACCGCATGCTGCCACCATGCGTGCCCCTCCGCATCCACGCCCTTCTGCTGCGCATTCCCCCTCTCCGCCATTACCACGCAGCAACTCAAAACGAATAAAATCGCTACCGCCGTCTTTCTGTTCACAGGCCTACCTCCTCGACTGCCCCGAGTCACGAATCTCCTCTTGTTCTCCGTGCTCTCTGTGACTTCTGTGTTAAGAATCCACATTCCCCCACATCGCCAAGCTCCCCGAAAGGCGGCAGCCGACCCCGTCGACGGATATTCGGCTACACACGTTTCGATTTCACGTCGGCAACGCGAATGATTAGACGCTTGCCGACTGCTCGCGCTGCCCGAGCCATCGTATCAAGTGTCACGGAAACATTTCGAGGGTCGAGCAGCCGATCCAGCTGAGACCTGCTCGTGCGAAGTTGCTTTGCCATCACTTGCTTCGTTTTCTGCTGCTCATGCATAGCCCGTTCCAGTTGCCAAGCCAGCACGCGCTTGATGGCAGTCGCCTCGACTTCTTCCCGGATTCCTTCTTCGTCCAGAAAACTGTCGAAGGTCGATCCGCTATAGTCCGTTTTCTTGCGTTTTTTCCTTGCGTTCATTGCAGCCCCCTCATTTGAGCCCCGATTGATGCCGGCTCTTGTTGCTCCTGGCCAGCTCTAAGTCCTCGCCCGGAGTCTTCTGAGTTTTCTTCATGAATCCATGGAGCAGGACCATCCGACCTTTCACATCGATATAGAAAAGCACCCGCGCGATTCGGTTCCGCGCTAGGCTCGTCCGCACTTCGTAGACGCCGTCACCCAAGGGCCTGCAAACGGGCATCCCGATCGGCCACCCAAATTCCACTGTCTTAATGTCCTCGCCGATTCGCTTCCGATCTTCCGAGGACAGGTCTTTCAGCCAATCCCGCTCCGGTTCTCCTCCTGCCCCGGTCCGAAAGAAGATCGCTGGAACCCTCTTGCCCTGTTTTTCGAGCCCCTCGGGTTGCTCACCCTGTTTCGTGCGGGATTGGAGTCTTTTGTTCACTGAATGAGTGTACCACATAAGGTACATCTAACGCTATGCGGTTTGGTCTTCCCAGTCGGCTATTGCTTCAGAAATTTTCGCGGTACCTTCGGTGCGTGTAAAAAGATCACTACTCGCTGGTGCGGATAATCCTCGTTTTCCTTCGCTGCAAAGTAAATCCTCAACTTCGCGCCGCCCGCAGCATCCTTGATCAGTTCCGCTCCGCGAACGGATTCGATCATGCTTGGGTTCCAAACTGCCAAGTCGTAGGTTGCTCCCGCCCGACCGGCCGTAACCAATTCCATCGGCGCTGCTACATCTTCCAGTTTCGCGGATAGTATTCGTAAGTCAGAGCTCGCGCTTCCCAGCTCCGGCAGCCGAAAGTCATACGACACCCCAAAATCATTCGCCACGGGGATGTGAACGACGTTTTTCCCTTCCTTCAACGCAACTTTTATTCTCAAGTGATGATGCTCGGCCAACATTCGCTGGTCATAGGTGGTCGGACGTCCGTTCACGTTCACGCGTCCGACTAACGCCGTGTTTGCCAGCGCGGGCTCGAAATCCAGCGAGCATTCCCCGCCTGTGCGCGTTATCTCCAGTGTGATTTCATCCAGTGCCTTCTGGTAGCTCAGATTCAGCACACTGTCGCCGACGCGTACGTTATTGATTTTGAAGTTTGTCCAATCTGCCGGAACGTGCGGTGCAAACGTTAGCGTCTTTTTCGTGGCATCTTTCTCTAGCCCGAACATTCCTTTCAGCAAAGGACTCACTACCATTGCCGCCGACCAGATCTGGTGCGGTGAACTCGTCGCCAGCGGCTGATAGTAGTCGCCCGAAAGCACTTCCGTCACATGCCCCAGCGATCCGTCGAGCGCCAGCAATGCGTTCGCTCGCAAATTTTCATACGCCGGAAATTCCTGGTGATATCGGTATTCCGCAACGGAAGCCCAGCCGGTAAAGAGCGGCCACACCGACCCGTAGTGGTATCCGCCTCCGCTGAAAACTGCCGAACGATCGGAAATAATCCTCATTCCCCAGTCCGTTTGTTGGTCCGCATCCGTAAGTTGCTGAATCGTGGGAATTGCCGTCGCATCGTTTGGCAGCCCAAACCACATCGGAACGGTTGTCAACACGGTCGGCTCATCCACCTGCTTGTCGTTCTTGTCCAGCGCAAACGCAAATCGTTTCTTATTCGCGATCCAGAAACTGTCGTTCACCAGCGGCCATTGCTTCGCGAATTCATTTTCCAGGATCACTGCGGAATCCGTTTGTCCCGCAAACCGCGCCAAATTCGCAAGCGCGCGCAGCGCTTCTGCGCCCAGTCCACTCTGATAAAACTCACTTTTCACGGGGAGCAGCGGCCCGCCTTCCACCCAGCCGTGTCCCACTCCCTGATTTTGCGGCAGCCCTCGCGCGTCATACGTCGACTTCAAAAACTGATACGCCTTCCAAAGGCTGGCCCACTTTTCCTTCGCAAAATTCATGTCGCCGCTGTTCGTCACGTAATCGTTCACCGCAATGATGTATAGCGGCGTCGCATCCGCCGACGCGTACGGATAGGGAAAATCCTTGAACCAATTCACAAAATTCGCGCCTTGCGAAATTTCGTGCGGAATCTTTCCGTCTTCCCGCTGAAACTTGCTCACAAATTCCAAAGCCGTTTTGGTATTCGCAAAATCCCCCGCCGCATTCAGGGCGAATGAGGTCCAGAACGAATCGCGTCCAAAATACCAGGCAAACCCAGGCCGCTGACTCTCACCAGAGGTTCTATATCCAGCCACCAATCCGGTCCCAAGAAATGGATTGGTCACCATCCCTTGCACCAAGCTGACTCTCGCCCAGTCGTACGCCTGTTGAAGCTGTTTATCGGGGAGTTCTAAACTGACAGTCTGATTGAGGTAGTTCCGGTAATAATCCGCCGATTCCCGGAGCATCGCACTGTATCCAGAAATCAGCCGGCGATAGGCACTCTCTGCCTCAGCGCGGCCTGTCATCGACCCTGCGATCACGATGATTTGCAGAGCTTTGCCCTTCGCAATCGGGCCAAGCTGAAACGAATTCTCTTGCGATTCCGAATAGTTTGTCTGGAATTCCGCTTCTGCGTTTTCCGCAGTCGGCGACCCAACAATGGCCGCAAACTTTCTCTGCTCCTCGCCAAGCGCAAACGCCTTCAGCCCGGAATCCCATCCTATATATGTCGCGCCGAGCGCTGCAGGCCATTCCAGCTGAAAATCCCGGTGAAACGCCACCTCAATTTCAAACGGACTCTCCGTTTCCACTTCCAGCAAAATCACAGCTCCCGGCTCCCGCATCGGCGCAAAAAATGTCTCGCGCACAGAAAATGTATCTCCAGCGTAAATGATCGTGCTCGATTCCGGCCGCGTGATCAGCGTCCGCGCAAGCGAATCTGACGGAATGGTTCTGCCATCCACATGAAATTTCAAATGAAAGTCGCGAAATATCTTCAGCGGATAAACCCACGCTTCCATCCGCCCCGCTTCATTTCCAAGCAAGCTCGCACGCGTTCCTACCGCCGGTAAAAATTCCCACGGCCGGACGGGTCGCGCCAATTCGATCGGCTTTCCCAATTCGACAGAAGGCGGCGCGGCTTCCGCCCGCGCAGGTTCCTGCGCTCCAGTTGATTGCTTCGCTTGCGCCAGCGTCTTCGCGCTAGATGTCTCTTGTGCCGGTGCAGGTGCGGCGGCCAAAGAGATGAGTATCGCCACGCCGAGAAGACCTTCGCGAAAGCATCTCATTGTTCGAATTGTTCCTTTTCTATCGATCACGGTAGGAAGGTCCCTGGCACAAGAGAACCCTTGATTCTCTTGCGCCCTCGGTGCGAATCATCATTTGGCCGTACAATACGGAGCGGCGGCAAATCTTAGCACGAGCCAAACCCGGGAAGGTATCATTCCATTTGTCCTCTTCACGTCGCGCGTTTCTTAAATCTCTAAGCCGCTCCGCGCTTGTCCTCCCTCTTGAAAGCGTCCTCGCGTTAGCGCGTCCTCTCCATTCGAATCAAATTCAGGCTTCTCCGGCAAATTCGAATCCATATCCTCCGCCGCCGAAGGACATCGGGGTCAGCTTTATCAACGTCGCCCGCGAATCCGGTCTCAACGCAAAGACAATTTTTGGCGGCGAACACAAGAATAAATATTTACTGGAGACAACGGGCTGCGGCGTCGCTTTCTACGACTACGACAACGACGACTGGCTCGACATTTTTTTGGTGAACGGCTGGCGTCTCGAAGGATTTCCCAAAGGGCAAGAACCTGTCTCGCACCTTTTCAAAAATAATCGCGACGGCACTTTTACCGACGTCACTGCGAAGTCAGGCCTAATTCATTACGGATGGGGACAAGGCGTTTGCGTCGGCGATTACGACAACGACGGCTTCGACGATATTTACATCACGTCGTTCGGCAAAAACGTTTTGTTCCACAACAACGGCAACGGAACGTTTACTGACGTCACCGAAAAAGCAGGCGTCGGCACCAACGGCAAACGCTGGAACACCGGCTGCGCGTTCGTCGATTACGATCGCGACGGCCACCTCGATCTTTTTGTCGCAAATTACATCGATCTCGATTTAGCGACCGCGCCGCTGCCCGAGTCCGGCCCATGCGTTTACAAAGGAGTGCTCGTCGCATGCGGGCCGCCGGGACTTATCGGCGGAAAAAATATTTTATTTCACAACAACGGCGACGGCACCTTCTCCGATGTTTCCGAGCGCGCCGGAATTCTTCAAGCCAACGGAACGTTCGGGCTGGGCGTGCTCACCGCCGATTTCAACAATGACGGCTGGCCCGATATCTACGTCGCGAATGATTCGACGGCCAGCGCGCTCTATCAAAACAAAAAGAACGGCACCTTCTCCGACGTCGCCATGGAAGCGGGCTGCGCTCTGAGCGCGGACGGCAAGCCTCAGGCCGGCATGGGCGTTTCCGCCGCGGATTATGATCTCGACGGCAATCTGGACATCGTCAAAACAAATTTCGCGGGCGATACGCCGTCGCTCTATCACAACATCGGCGGCGGAAATTTTGAGGACGCCACGTTCACCGCCGGCCTCGGCAAGCATACCCAGTATCTCGGCTGGGGCTGCGGCTTTTTCGACATGGACAACGACGGCTGGCCGGACATTTTAATTTGCAACGGCCACGTTTATCCCGAAGTCGAGCAACTACGCACCGAAGCCGGTTACCCGCAGCAGAAACTTCTGTATCGCAACTTGCGCAACGGGCATTTTGAAGATGTGTCTCCGCAAGGCGGCACGGGCATCATGACTCCGGTTGCGTCGCGTGGCGCGGCTTTTGGCGATTTCGATAATGATGGCGACATCGACGTGGTTGTGAACACGAACAACGATCTTCCTCAGCTGTTGCGCTGCGATTCGCGGCTCGAAAATAACTGGCTGAAAATAAAAACCATCGGCACAAAATCGAATCGTAGCGGAATCGGCGCGCGTTTGCGCTGCGTGACGCACCCGCCGGGCGAGACCAAGCCACATCAGCAAATTGACGAGGTGCGGAGCGGCGGCAGCTACATTTCACAAAACGATTTGCGCGTGCACTTCGGCATCGGAAAAGCGGAAAAGGTCGAGCTGCTCGAAATTCGCTGGCCGAGCGGCGCGGTGGACACATTGAAGGACGTGAAGCCCAATCAAATGATCGTCGTGAAAGAAGGCTCGGGAATCGTTCGTTCCGCGACATTCGAGAAGCTGAAACCAGCCAGTCCGGCACCGCCCGCCAAGCCGCCGACCGCGCCCGCGAAACCAAGCAATTCTGTGGAGTAGGGAGTTGTCGAGAATGGCCTGCCGCACGCACAAAATATTGTTGGCACTTTTTCTCGTTGCGGCTTCGTTGCGTTTCGCGGCTGGCGGGATTCATGTCGCGCCGACCGAGCAACACCTGCCATTTGGCGCCTGGCGGCGCGCATCGGAGACTCCGATTCTTTCTCCCCAGGGCACAGGTTGGGAATCCGCAGGCGTCTTCAATCCTGCGGTGACGGTCCTGCGCAACGAATCCGCGGAAAGGAGCGCCGAAGGCATGCCGTTCGGAAAAATCGTTATGCTCTATCGCGCGCAAGACGCGGCAGGGACTTCGCGGATCGGTTACGCCGAAAGTACGGATGGGATTCATTTTACGCGGCGAGCCGAGCCGGTGCTTTCTCCTGAAACCGACTACGAAAAAGATGGTGGAGTGGAAGATCCGCGCTTGCACAAATTTGGCGACACGTACTACCTGACCTACACCGGGTACAACAAAAAAGATGCGCAGCTTTGCCTGGCCACGTCGAAGGACTTGATTCATTGGGAGCGCAAAGGTGTGATCCTGCCGGCGTACAAGGGGAATTGGAATGTGGCGTGGACCAAATCTGGCGCAATCGTACCTGAAAAAATCGGCGGGAAATATTGGATGTACTGGCTGGGAACGACGGCGGACAAGACGGACCAGATGGGGCTGTCGTATTCGGACGATTTGATTCATTGGACGGAAGCGACGAAAACTCCTGTGCTGCCGCGGCGTGCGGGAAAATTTGATTCGCGGGTGGTCGAGCCGGGGCCGCCGCCCATTCTGACGCCACATGGGATCGTGTTGGTGTACAACGGGGCGGACGACAAACTGGTGTATCGAACGGGCGTGGCCGTGTTTGATCGGACCGATCCGCGAAAGCTGATTTCGCGAACGGATGAGCCCATCTTCGCGCCGGAGAAGGAGTGGGAAAAAGTTGGGCAGGTGCCGAACGTGGTGTTTGTCGAGGGCATGGTGAGGTGGGGCGGCAAGTTTTTGTTTTACTACGGCGGCGCGGACAAGTTTGTGGGCGTGGCTGAGGCGGAGGAAAAGAGGTAGCGTTTGAAGGTTGGAAGGTTTGCGGGTTGAGAAGGTTAGTGAGACTAACACTCGCCGACCCTTCGGATACCCCACCGGAAGTGCGAAATAACGGCATGAAAATAGTGGAGTTGCGGGCGTTGCTGTGTGTTGAGTGTTTACTCGCTGTGGAAAAAAGAGGAAATGCTTGGGTGGAATGAAAGTCGCGGATACCCCACCCCCGGTGTTTTTTGTAAGAGTGACAAATAAAGGACTTAGGCTTGACGCGGCGTCAACATTCGACGATGCGGGATTTAAAGGGATTGTGTTTTCTGTGGGTTGCACGGTCACTGCAACGGGAGCAAGTAGCAGGTTCAGTCGCGAGGTGGGAGTAACGAGTTGCAAAACTTTGCGGGTGCGGGGAGGGGCCCCTCCCCCCGGTTTTTCGTAAATACTGATTGCGGGGGAGTTGAAGTGGAGTGGAATCAACACTTGTAGAAGTGTTAATTTTGGATGGGTTAGAAGGTTGCTGTTTTTATAAAGTAGTAATAGGGATAAGACTGACGATTTCGGGGGAGTTTTAAGAACCGCCAGACGGGCATGCATGACTGACAGAAGGCCGGAAAGATCCGTCCTTTAATTTACGCCACCATTATAACATATTGGTTATCATTGTCAAGGGATAAATGCTAAGCTCTTTGTTTGGAGTCGGTTGGCAAAAGAGACCTTGCGACGGGTGGTCCGAAGAGGCGGGGATTGAAGAGGCAAGAAAAAGAAAGACCCACCCCTGCATGAACCAAACCCGCAAGGATGGGGCACCCGCGCTATCGGGGACACAGCAAATTCATGCAAAGCAGATTGGAGAACACAATGAAGGTCGAAATTGTTCACTGCCCGACGTGACAGAACAACAAAGTAAAGGTCACGAGTCTCGTGAACCTCATCAAGAATCGCCTGAATATGGAAGTCGTCCTTACGCCGGGAAAGACTGGTCAGTTCGATGTGGTCGCGGATGGCGAGAAGATTGCTGAACGAGGAGGAAACTGGCTCACACGGAGCTTCGGCGCTGGGTATCCCGACCTGGATAGCGTGATCGAGAAGCTAGAAAAGCACCGAAAGTGACGAGCCTGATTGACTCGCACAGCGTTCTCGCCCTTGACGGGCGGGGCGGGATTTCGTTTTGGTCGTCGGCTAGACGGTTGCGGGATTGAGCCGGATCAGGTCCGACGAAAGCGGAAGAATTTTCGAATCGACTTGCAGCTCGATTTTCCTTGCGGAAGTCGAACACTCTTCGGGTGTCAGCACCGGATGGCGGATGCGTGCAGGAAATTCGTCGTATGTTCTGCCTTCCAGGCGCCTGCCTTTCGTTGCTTTGCGGACTCCGCCCCATTGCTTAAAGAAGAAGGCGACTCCGCCTTTCTTGCATTGATCTCGCAGAGCGAGCACCCAATCTTTTTTCATCGTTCGGGCGCCAGGCCCACTTTCGCCGCCAACTATCATCCAGTCGATGCCCAGCAAATCCAATTTGCCCAGATCTTCTAAGAGAGGTTCGACGGACAGAAACCGGACGGCCGCTTTTGCTAGCTGCAGATCTTTGATTCGAGGCACGCCATATTTCCTATCTTCAACGCTTACTCCCCACCAAATGTGGGGCTGCTGGGCAGCAAAGCTCAGTTTTGAATTGAGAAGTTGGCAAAGACGACCCGATCGTTTTGTAAGGACCTGATAGGTGTGCCACTTTGCGGTCGCCATGACTCGTGCTACGGCGATAATGTAATCATCCGGGACAAGGTCGTGGAAGGGGTCGCTCATGGAATTCACGAAAATCATCTTTGGTGTGCGCCAGCGCAGAGGCTCAGCGAGTTTTTCTGGGACGAGGCGAAGATCAAAGCCTTGCTCGTACGGATGGCCCTTTACGCCACGGAATCGCTCGGCGAAGGTCTCCGCGTAGCAGTGTTTGCAGCCGGGGCTGATTTTCGTGCAACCACGGACTGGGTTCCAGGTTGCGTCGGTCCATTCGATCGAAGATTGAGAAGACATTATTCTGTCCCCCTGTTTCTGAACTTCTCAAAGATTTGAAGCACGATATGTTCAGCGGTGTTCTTTTGGGAAGCAAAAAAAAGATAGTAGACAATCGCACCCTTCGAATTTCTCATAGGAAGCGGTGGTGGAACCCGGTCAAATCCGGCCACCTCGTTAAGCCTCCTTCGAAACGCCTCAGCAATAGTCTCGTTTGATTCCTTTTCAGGAACTCCGAAAAGATTACCCGTTGTGCTGTAAGCGCATTCTTTCCACGATTCGTCACCCCAGTATGAATTCATCCGGATAATTTGAGCGGGCTCCACTTTTTCGGGATTGCGCCAAAGCACGTTCCGATTCATATCTTGAACTGGAAAGTTGAGAAAAATGTCGAGGCTCTTCATCTGACCTGCTGTTTTAATCACTTTCCACTCAAGATCCAGGCCGTATGGGTCTAAGATGCACAGACCTCGACGGTACTGCTTATATTGGACGTTTGGGAAAACCCTTTCGACTAATACTTCGTTGCAGTTGCCTTCAAAGATGTGAACATCATGCCTGTACCCGATCATATTCCTCAAGCCGTCGACTTTTCTGGTGTCCGTGTCGATGAGATAGTATTCGCGAAATGGAGGGTGGACATCTAGGGCATTGAGCGGGCTACCGTGGACGAGTTGCCCGGTCGACTTCGAAAGGTGAACACCTGCACCGGCAAACGCATCAATGTAAACATGAAAGAGCGTTGGATTTTTTTGAGCTGCGAGAATTGTCGAGTACGCAGACGCATAGTTCTTGAGAATCTCCAGTTTGATCTCAGACCAATAGCCGATCTCATCAAACCGAAATCTCATGCCGCGATTCAGTATTCGCTTTTTGTTCACCCTCGTCAACCTATTTCGCCGATGACGATTTTATACCCAGCCAATAATACGTTATACAAACAAAGTAAATATTTTCGACAGCTTATTTGATGGGGTCCTGATATTAATCCATGCGAAATGGAAATACAGCTTGGTGGTGATGCAGCGTGTTTAACGAAGGGAGACGATCAGGGTATAGATGCCTAGAGTTGTGCCGAGGGGCAGGTCGGCAACCGAGAGGAAGGCGGCTACTAGAGAGAGTGTGCGAGCGGATTTTCCGGCGAGGAGGCTAAGCTCGCAGTGAGGTTCGTATTATGGAGCGTCTCGAACGCGAACATGCGGATGAATGGGTATTGGGAAGCTTTTCTTTCGCGATGCGCTTAAACCACGGAGTAACGGACCTGTTTTTCTTTGTACGACTGACTCTCCTATAGTCCCGCTAAGCGCCGCGATTTTTCTTCCAGTGCCAAACGGAGCTTGATCCTGGCGCGTTCTTCGCTTCCCTGATTTTCCTTGAGCAGCACCATGCGATAGGCGTCGAGAGCCTCCTGTTCCGTGCCGCGAGCCTCCGGACTGTTTTGTGCGGAGAGGATTTTGCGCGCATCCAGCAGAGCATCCTTTTCTCCCAGGTCGATCAACTGGTCCCGCATGGCGCCGAGATCGGGCTCCACAAAACCGGTGTGCCGCCAATAGGGCCTCTCGAACACCCTGCCGATATAAGCCGAAACGTACCAAGTGGCCAAGCCGGTCAGCTTGCCCTTTCGGTGAGCATCTTCAACGACCCAGGCCATAAGTGCAGTTAGTGCGAGAGTACCAAGCACGGTTCCGGCAACGATGATTCCGGCGGTCAATACGGCTTCGGATAGCAGCCATTCGCCCACTGCGGCAAGTACGCGTCCGCCTTGCTGCAGGAAGAAACGTAGCGCGGGTTGACCGACTCTCTCGGCGAGCCAGGCCCAACTCCTGGCGGACAGTCCCACGTCCAATCCCCCGGTAACGGCGAACTTCCCTTTGAACCGCGTTTGTTCGATGATCAGCGAGTCTTCATAAGCCCCCGTCAATTTCGTCACCAGGAACGTCCCTTTGGCGAAGAGTTTCCCAGGATTCAGCCCTATTTCCGGTTCAATGGTGACGCCCTTCCAATGGTAGGTGGTTTTGATTGTTGCTTCGAATTGCTTCGCCACTTCTGTTAAAAAGCCCTTCTGGTCGCCCTTTAGGATCGCTTTCGTCAATGGCTCAAGCTTCTTCTCGTCCATGTCGATCTTTCCGGCAAACGTCGCTTTGGTGAAATCGGAAAGCGACTTCTCGACAGCCAACTTGACTTGATCCTTCTTCAAAGTGATCTTCAGCAGCCCACCTTCTTGCTTCAGTTCGCCGCTGACACCGAGCTTGGCGACGGCGATAAAGGTTCCCAGGTCGGCCACACCTGATTTCGGGAACTCAAATTCCAGTGCGAATTTTTCTGAGGCCAGTATGTGGGGAGGACCCGGCAGCGAAAGATTGACGGCTTGCAGCACTTTCCCAACGATCGTAATTGGGGGCATGTTGAGCACTTTCGCAGCCGGGATATAAATCACGCCGGCGCTATCAGAAAAACGCCAGTTTTTCTGGTCGTGAGTCGGCAAATCGCATTTGACATGTTCGCGGAGATACCAATTGATCTCGCCAGGGTCCATGGTGCCGAAATTGTGCATGACTAATTGCTGCACGGAGACGCCGTACTTTTGGGCCACAGACTCGAGGGTTTCGTTGTTACGCACCTGGTGGTCAAGACGAGTCCCGGGGGGGCGGCCTTTGGGAAGGGGTCGGGCAGGGCGCTTCTCCGTCGCAAGGGGCTTAACCTGCTTCATGGGAAAGGCCATGTTTGCTCCTCTTCCTGCGATGTATCCGGTCATTTCCCGGCGCGTCAGCCGCGGTCTGCGTCGGTGCGCACTTTGACGCAACCGCTCGTTCCAATCAATGCACTAGAGGTAGCCTTCGGGTGAACTTCGCGTGATTCATCCTGGCATGGATCGCCCGCGCGCTGCCCCCTCAATGTGTAATACCCCGCTGTCAACTTGCGTTTGACATGGCGGGCACACCTACGTCGACGGAGAGGGGGACGTGGTCGCTGAGTTTGGACCAGGCGGCGCGGGTGCCGACTTCGACGGATTTGATTTGGGAGACCCAGTGTTGGGAGAGGAAGACGTAGTCGATGTGGTAAGGGCGAATCGGCCGGGATGCGCTTTGCTTATTTGGGCAGGGCGAGGTGTTGTTGGATGAACTGGAAGTCGGATTGGCAGTCGGCGACCGTCTCCGTGAGGGAATCCGTTGTAAGGATGTAGAGCGTCATGCCTTTTCTGGCAGCGATCTGATGCTCTGTAACATGGTTTCCATTTTGTTCGATAGTGAGGACGATATCCCGAGCTGGCAGGCCGCTTAGCGTGGTGGGAATGTTTTGCACGAGGCGGTTTGCTTTGTTCTCCGGCCGCTGTAGCTGTGCAGATACGGCGCGGGCGTACGAATCGGCGGGCAAAACCGGCGACCATGCGACGAGGCGCAAGTCCGCGGCGCAGACGTTGTCATTGCGGCGAGCGCCGACCGGGTACTTGGTATCTTGATCCGTGAGAGACCATGCGGCGGGAGCCTTGAATTCGATGCCATAGGCCGGATTCGTGTAGACCGTACTTTGATCTCCCGATGAAATGCGCGCGGGTGTTTGATCGATCGCGGAATAGTTTGGCATGAACAAGCCGATGCAACACAAGCCAACGTACGCAGCGGCCAAGAGAATGGCCAGGCCGACTGGAACGGCGGCGGGAAGGCTAGTGGTTGCTGCGAGTTGCGGAGGCGGCTCGATAGTGGCGAGAATCTCTTTCTCGCGTTTTCGGGCGATTTCGTAGGCATGGACGCCGAGAGCTCCGAGAATTAGCTCCAGAAGGAGTGGACCCGCTGCTTCGTTCCCTGCGCTGAGACTATGGACGATCACCTGCTGGAAAATGCCAAGCCCGATAAAAACGGCGAACCCCAGAGCACGCTGTCCTAGATAAAAATAACCAAAGCCGCGAGTAAGGAGATTTAGTATGGCGGCAATGCGCGGGCTCTCCGCGATGAAGGGATCGGTGCCGGCGGTCATTTCGCGAGCGGTGAAGTAGGCATCGAGGAACGCAAAACCGTAGAGGAAAACCGCAATTCGCAGTAGCACACCCCATATCAGGGCGATGCCAGCGCCAGCCTCGCCGACAAGCATGGGAGTTAGCCAAATTGTGACGCCCAGGGAAAGGAGAAAGAAAATCATTGTCCAGGCGCCGCGAGAATTTTTGCGGCAATAGAATTGTCCGAGGCCGGGCAATAGAAGCGAAAGCAAGAATGCTAACGCGGCATTGCGCGGGACGGGCTGTGGGGCGAAAGACGGTTTGGACGCCGGGACATAAGTCGAACCGCCAAGATTCAACCCGGTGGGCGTGGACATGGATGGGCCTCCGGCGGAAGTGCAAGTGGCGAGACTGTATCACGTTTAGAAAGATTGGCGGGTTTTGGAGCGCCGCCGAAGCGCTGGGCGACACACGGCGAGGCTAAGGAATGAAGAAGTTCAGGGGAGGAAGACGATCAGGGTGTAGATGCCTAAAGTGGTGCCGAGGGGCAGGTCGGCGACGGAGAGAAAAGCGGCAGTCAGAGAGAGTGTGCGGGGGGATTTTCCGGCGAGGAGGGCCAAACCGGCAAGTAGACCGAAGATGCCGGAGAGGGCTGTAACGATGATCGCGGCGATGTAGAGGATGTGGAAGATGGCCATGAGGGTCGCATAATCGACGACGCGGGTTAGCAGGGCACCGAACATTACCGTGGCTGTGCCGGTGTAGAGGACCAGGAGGATTACGGCTACTAGGCGGAGGATGGCGTAGACGATCCAGAGTGCGCCGAGGGTGGTGGAGTTAGCGCGCGGACTTTGTGCGGCTGCGGCGTTGGACATGGGTGCTCCTGTCTTGAGCTTGTGGTGACAAAGTCTAACACCTCATGAAGAAAATTCGTGTCGGGTAGATACGGTACGAAGCCGAGACGAAAACCGGGATGGCGTTGTTGCGAAGATTGCGAAATGAAAGAAAGGATTTTACATAGAGGTCGCAGAGACACAGAATGCGCAGAGAAGAAAGACAAAAGCAGATTCCTCGCTGCGCTCGGAATGACAATCTCCGAGGCCAACGCCGCTCTCGACGGAAAAGATTACTTGCCGGAGAGGGTTTGCCAGCCGCGGCGGCTTAGGCTCCAGAAGATGAAGTAGCCAGAGAGGGCCGCGATGATTAGCAGGATGGCGCCCATAAGCCATTCGTGGAGGACTAGTTCGCCGATGGAGAACATGGCGCAGTAGACGAGGAGGCATCCTGCGATCCAGTCGAAAGTGCTTGCGGAGAGGTCGCGGACGGGGGTCACGTCGGGGGCCAGGGCAGCGATGCGCTTCCACCCGTGAATTGTGGGGCGGACGCGGCGGTAGAACTGGACGAGTTTGGCGTCGGGCTCGGGCTTGGTGATTAGAGTAGTGACGAGCCAGACGATCGTGGTGGCCGCAGTCGTGATTAGGGCAGTTTTGGCGAAGACTACCGAGCTGTTGCCGGCAAACTGGACGCGGGTGAGGGACATGGAGACAACGAAGGCGGCGATCATGGAGGAGATTTCGCTCCAGGCGTTGATGCGCCACCAGTACCAGCGGAGAAGGAGGACGGAGCCGGTGCCGGCACCCATGCCGAGGAGGAGTTGCCAGGCGGATTGGATGCTGGTGATGTTGGCGGCTGCGTAACCGCTGAGGATGACGAGCAGGACAATGATTATTTTGCTCGCGAAGACGTAGTGTTTGTCGCTGGCTTTGCGCACGAGGAAGCGGCGGTAGAAATCGTTGATGAGATAGGACGTACCCCAGTTGAGCTGCGTGCCGACCGTGGACATGAAGGCGGCCAGGAAGGCGGCGATCATCAGTCCGCGAAGGGCGGGCGGGAGAAAATCGCGGAGGACCATGACGTAACCCTTTTCGGGTTCGGCGGCGAACTCGGCGCTGGGGTGAAGGCCGCCGTGGGGCGAATAGACGGCGACGGCGACGAGACCGGTGATGATCCAGGGCCAGGAGCGCATGGCGTAGTGGGCGATGTTGAACCAGAGCGTGGCGCCGAGGGAGTTTTTTTCGTCCTTGGCGCTGAACATGCGCTGGGCTACGTAGCCGCCGCCGCCGGGTTCGGCGCCGGGGTACCAGCTGGCCCACCATTGGACGGCCAGGTAGAGCGCGAAGGTGATTACCGGGAGAGTCCAGAGGGCGTCGGTGGTCCAGCCTAGGTGGAAGGAGGGGAAGAAGGAGAGGATGGAGCCAGTGGTTTGGCCGGACTCGCGGGCTACGGCGTCGACGTGGGAGAGTTGAATTTTGAGGAGGGCCATGCCGCCGATTTTTGCGACCGCGATCCAGGCTAGGACGATAATCATGGTCATTTTGAGGGCGAATTGGAAAAGGTCGGTGACGAGGACTCCCCAAAGGCCGCCGATGAACGTGTAGATGCCTGTGAAAGGGACGAGGAGTAGGACGCAGATCAGGAGAGCGGTGTGTTCGGGGGTGCCGAGTGTGTAGGTGGTGAGATTGTGGCCGCCGAGGCCGATGGACAGGACGCGGCCTTGCGCAATGGCGTCGCCGAGAAGGACGGTGGTGATGCTGATCATGGCTTTGATGACCCAGCCGAGGATGAGGCAGTTCATCAGGGCGCCTAGATAGATGGCGCGGAAACCGCGGAGGAAGGCGGCGGGTTTGCCCTGATAGCGGAGCTCAACGAATTCGACGTCGGTGAGGATTTCGGCGCGGCGCCAGTAGCGCGCGAAGAAAAAGACGGTCATCATGCCGCAGAGGCATTGCGACCACCAGAGCCAGTTGCCGGAGATGCCGTTGCGGGCGACGAGGCCGGTGACGAGAAGCGGGGTGTCGGCGGCGAACGTGGTGGCGACCATGGAGGTGCCGGCGAGCCACCAGGAGACGTTGCGGCCAGAGACGAAAAATTCCTCGGTGCTGCCTGAGGAGCGGCGACGATAATAGAGAGAGATGAGGAGATTGAGGAGCAGGTAGGCGGCGATGACGATCCAATCGGTGGCGGTGAGGACCATATTTCGTTTTGCTCCGCGAGATGCGCGAACTGGTGATGCGTTGAGCGGCTTAGTATACTGCTATATAGCTCTTGGGAAGCAAGCTAAATTGGAACGCGAACTTTTTCTCTGAATTCGGGCAATTTTGAGGTTCTCCTCAAGCGTTTTTGAGAGACGGAGGGATTTGGTATATATAGCACCGGCTGGCATAGTGTTGTGTGGCTGTGTGGCTGATGGCGATAGTACACGGGATGGGCCGAAGCGGGCAAACGTTGGTCTGTTCGCTTTCCTCTGGGACGAAATTGCGAGCAGTTTGGGAAATGGCGGGGAAATGCTTGTACTGCTGAATTCGGGTTATGAGGAAATGAGCCGTGAGGCTGCGCGGATTGTGGCGGGCACGGTTCGCAGCAAACCGAATGCGACGCTGGGGCTGGCGACCGGCAGCACGACCGTGGGGATGTATAAGGAGTTGGCGCGGCTGCATCAAGAGCAGGGGCTGGATTTTTCGAAGGTAATCACGTTTAACCTGGACGAGTACTTGGGGTTGGCGGCGGAACATCCGCAGAGTTTTCATTGTTTTATGCGCGAGAATTTTTTTACGCACGTAAATGTTGCGTCGAAAAATATTCATATTCCCGATGGGACGATTGGCGGCGATTATGAAGAATACTGCGCCGCGTATGAACGGGCGATTCGCGAAGCGGGTGGGATTGATCTGCAGATTTTGGGGATCGGGCGGAATGGGCACATTGGATTTAACGAACCGACCTCGAGTTTTGGATCGAGGACGCGGTTGAAAGTTTTAACGAACGAGACGATTGAGGATAACCGGAAGTTTTTTGGCGCGGGAGAAGAAATGCCGCAGTGCGCGATCACGATGGGTATCGGGACGATTCTCGAAGCGAAGAGAATTTTGTTGCTGGCGACGGGCGCGGCGAAAGCCGAGACTGTCGCGGAAGCGATTGAAGGGCCGATTACGGCTTCGGTGACGGCTTCGTGTTTGCAACTGCATCCTGACGTGACGTTTGTGATCGACGAAGCCGCAGGGGCGCGATTGAAGCAGCGGGATTATTACAGGCGCGTGATGGAGATGACGGCGCGGTTTACCCCCAACCGGCTGTCGTGAAGTTTACCGATGGGCGCTACTTGATGCGGAAGGTCACCTCGATCGGAACGATTGTGGCGACGGGGTTACCGTCGGGGCCTTTGGCGGGGCGGAATTGCCACTTTCTCACTGTTTCGATGGCGCTTTGCTCGAGGCCGTACCCGGCTTTCCTTACGACCGAAATGTTTTCGGCGTGGCCGTCGGCGGTCACAACGACTTGTAGAACCACACTGCCGTTAAACTTCGCGGCCCGGGCTGCGTCGGTGAAGCTCGGGTCGGGGCAGTACACGCAGGCGGGAATAGTCACTCCAGCCACTCCGGGACGCGCGATTCCAGCCAAAGCTCCACCGGATGCTCCCTCAGTACTCGCCGCGGCTTTTTCAGCGGATGCCTTTTCATCCGTTGCGCCCGGACCTTGTGCAACCTGCGTTGGCCCTGCTTCGTTCACGACTTTGTAGTCGTCGCCGATGGCAAAGAGCGTGGCGTCCGGCTCCTGCCTCTGCAGCTCGGTCACGCGCACGGTCTGCACGCCGTAGCGAGGATCCGTGCGCTTGGTCAGCAAATTGAGCCTCAGTTCGGCGGCAAACCAATACTCGGTCACAATGGTAAGCGGGCGGTCATTGCCAAGCGCTCCGGTCGCGTAGGTTTGCGTCACTCGCGTGCCCTTGACGGGGAGACCTTCTATTGTGTCGGTGCCAATCTCTTCGCGCGTCGTCTCCGGCTTCGCTGTTGCCGCAACTGGAATTGCCTGTGCCGCCGCAGCAACCACCCACTGTCTGGCCAGCTTCGTCAACGGAAACAGATCCGTTCTCGTTCTTGTCGCGGGATCGTACAACTCGACGCGAGTGAGCTTCGGTTCTTCCCCCTCAGCGGTGATCCAATTGCGCATCTCGTTGTGGGTGCGTCCCGCCGAATCGCGGGCGTCCAAATTGTAGGTTTTGTGAGTGATCAGCGTGCCGTCCTGGAGCTGGCTCACTGTCTCCAATTCCACCTTCGCGGAAAACGGCAGGCCGCGTACCGCTGGGATGCGCTCTCCATACACCCATTCCGTGACTCGTCCCTCGGAGGAAGTGTTTACGGGAGTAGATTCGGGTGTTTGTGCATTCGTACGAGCAGAGAGGGAAATCGCAACAATTGCTGCCGCGAGGGCCAGGGCAAAGCGCTTCATGATGTCACCGCCAAATTCTAAACTACGACTACGGCAGTAGTCACAGCCGCCATTTGCATAAGCCTATCATCAATCGGGCGGTCCGGACATTACTCTGGCGAGTGTCTCGGCGGCCTACTGGCTTGAAGTTGTTGCTGCGGCCTGGTGAAGACACTTGCGCGCCGTGTCAGGTAAACTATTCCGCGGTAGCACAGATCAACTTGGAGAGGACAAAGCGATGGGCAATCGAGATGTTAGAAGCAGAGAGAAAAAGAAGCCGAAGAAAAAAGAAGTAAAGGTAACGTACCAGCCGGCAAGGCCCGCGACCGTTTACAAGCCGACGCCCGCGACCCCGCCGACACCCACCGAACCGACGAAGCCATAGCCTGTCGCGCGCTCCGCGAAACCTGCTCACACATCACGCAGCGCGGCGTCTATCTCAAATGGGTGAGAAGCCGAAGCGTTAGCCTGCTTCGACTCATTTCGTTCGTTAGAGAACAATGGAGGGGTGTGCTCATGCGTAAAGCGTGTGGAATATTTTTGGGACTGATGGTTGGAATCGGATGCCTGGCGGGCCGGGCGGACGCGCAATTTAAAAATGGCAACCAGGCGACGGAGTTGAATTTGCCGACGCTGAGCCAGCGTGCGGTGGTGATACAACGGATTGGGTTGACGGATATCACGATCGTCTATCACGAGCCTTCTGTGGGCGGACGAGAGATATGGGGAAAGACAATCCCGTACGGCAAGGTGTGGCGCGCCGGAGCCAACGAAAACACGACGATTACGTTTGCGGATGATGTTTCTGTGGAAGGGAAACCACTGGCGGCGGGCACGTATGGATTGCACGTGATTCCGAACGCGGATCACTGGACGATTATTTTTTCGAAGAATTCGACATCGTGGGGGAGTTTTAGCTACGACGAAAAAGAAGATGCTTTGCGCGTGGACGTAAAGCCGCAAGCGGCGGAATTTCGCGAAGCACTGACGTATACGTTCGACGACATCAAGCCGGAGTCGGCGGCGGCGACACTGCGTTGGGACAAGGTGGCGGTTCCATTTCACATTTCCGTGGATGTAAAGGCAATTACCGAGCGCAGTATTCGCAATCAACTGCGTAACACGGGAGGATTTTCGTGGGCAGGCTATGACGAGGCGGCGATGTGGTGCCTGGACGGCAACTGCAGCCTCGAGCAGGGATTGAAGTGGGAAGAAACTTCGATTCTGAACGAAGAGAGGTTTGAGAATCTTCTGACGAAATCGCAGATTCTGGCGGCGATGGGAAAGAAGCAGGAGGCGGATGCTACTTTTGCGAAAGCGCTGGAGAAAGCGAGTGGCGTGCAGCTCCACGTATATGGACGCGGTCTTCAGATTCAGAAGAAGCAGGATGAAGCGTTCGCCGTTTTTAAGATCAACATAGAGAGGCGTCCCAACGAGTGGTACACACACGGCGAGCTGGCGCGGATGGCTTCGGCAAAAGGCGACTTTCCGACCGCGGTGAAAGAAATGAGACTCGCGCTTGCGAGCGCGCCGGATCAGGCGAAAACGCAAATCCAGGGGTTGATTGCGAGGCTGGAGAAAAACCAGGACATCAATCCTATTTAGGGCTTTAGGCCTGTATGGGCTTAAGCCGGATACGGCTATTTGAGGATCGCAACATTAGGTAGTGATGCCGCCGAAACAGAGATATTTGATTTCGACGTACTCATCCATGCCGTATTTGGAGCCTTCGCGTCCGAGTCCAGACTCTTTTACGCCCCCGAAGGGCGCGACTTCGGTGGAGATAATTCCAGTGTTGATGCCGACAATGCCGTATTCGAGCGCTTCGGCGACGCGCCACACACGGGCAATGTCGCGGCCGTAGAAGTAAGCGGCGAGACCAAATTCCGTATCGTTCGCAAGAGCTATGGCGTCAGCTTCCCTCTTGAAACGGAAGAGGGGGGCGACGGGCCCGAAAGTTTCTTCACGCGCAACCGCCATTTGCGTCGTGACATCGATGAGAATCGTCGGCTCGAAAAAGCGGCCTCCGAGCGCGTGACGATGACCGCCGACGAGTATTTTTGCGCCCTTGGATTGTGCGTCGCGGATGTGGCTCTCGACTTTTTCGACAGCGGCGTCGTCAATCAACGGTCCTTGCGTCGAACCTGCTTCCAATCCGGGGGCGGGGTTCAGTTTCCTTACTGCGGCGGCCAGTTTTCCGGCAAAGACGTCGTACACGGTGTCTTGCACGAGCAGGCGGTTCGTGCAGACGCAAGTTTGCCCGCTGTTGCGATACTTCGAGGCGATGGCGCCTTCGACGGCGGCGTCCAAGTCCGCATCCTCAAAAACTATAAAAGGCGCGTTGCCACCAAGTTCGAGAGAAAGCTTTTTTACCGTGCCCGCGCATTGGGCCATGAGGATTTTGCCAATTTCCGTGGAGCCGGTGAACGAGAGCTTTCGAACGATGGGATTGGACGTGAGTTCCACGCCGATTTCCGCGGCCGAGCCTGTAACAATATTTAACACGCCCTTGGGAACGCCCGCACGTTCGGCAAGCTCGGCGAGGGCGAGCGCGGAAAACGGAGTTTGCGAGGCAGGCTTGAGCACCACGGTGCAGCCGGAGCCAATCGCTGGGCCCGCTTTGCGCGTGATCATAGCGAGCGGAAAATTCCAGGGAGTGATGCAAGCGACGACGCCGATGGGCTGTTTGATGACGACGATTCTTTTGTCGGCTTGATGCTGAGGAATGGTGTCGCCGTAGACGCGCTTGGCTTCTTCGCCAAACCATTCAAGAAACGCAGCAGCGTAAGCAACTTCGCCGCGCGATTCGGCTAGCGGCTTGCCTTGCTCGAGGGTCATGAGACGCGCCAGGTCCTCCTGATTAGCCATCATCAGATCGAACCAGCGGCGGAGGACGGCGGCGCGTTCTTTCGCTGTTTTCTTGCTCCATGGGAGGAAGGCAGTGTTTGCGGCTTCGATAGCGCGGCGAGTTTCTGCGCCGCCGAGTTTCGGCACTCGGCCGATGATTTCTCTCGTGGCGGGATTATCTACGTTGATTGTTTGGCCTGAGCTTGCCTGAATCCACTGTCCATCGACGTAACAGGCTTCGCGAAAAAGCCGCGGGTCTTTTAGTTCGGCGGCCGCGCTAGCGGATTTTGTAATCGTGTCTTGCATCGGATACTCCTGAAGATCTCCCTATGTTAGATGCGACTCGCTGCTATTGGGCGCGCGTGCATGGTTTGGTGCACAGCTATGCGTGAGAAAGCGCAGCCTGCTTGCGTTCGGCGACGCCCGCAAGCGCGGCTTCGAGCACGTCCAGTCCTTCGTTGAACTGATCATCGGTGACGATGAGCGGGACGAGAATGCGAATCACATTGTTGAACGTACCGGCGGTGATCATGACAAGGCCGTGCTCATAGCAATATCTGGCGATTTCTTTTGTTTCGGTGTCGGCAGGTTCGCGAGTTTCGGCGTTGCGCACCAATTCGATGGCGCACATGCCGCCGAGGCCGCGAACGTCACCGACCAAGGACCATTTTTTCTGCCAGCCACGGGCGCGTTCTTCAAAGTGTTCTCCAATAGCGGTTGAGCGCGCGAGCAAGCCATCTTTTTCGATGGTTTCGATGGCGGCGAGTGCCGCGGCGCAGGAAGCGGGGTGCCCGCAGTAGGTGCCGCCGAGAGAGCCCGGTCCGGGCGCGTCCATGATTTCGGCGCGGCCTGTGACGGCGGCGATGGGCATGCCTCCGCCAAGCGACTTCGCCATGGCGATTAGATCGGGCTCGATGCCGAAATGTTCGGACGCGAACCATTTGCCGGTGCGCGCGAAGCCGGACTGGATTTCGTCGGCGATGAAGAGGATGCCATGTTTCCGGCAAATGTTTTGGAGGAGCTTGAAGTAATCGCGGGGCGGAATGACGAAGCCGCCTTCGCCGAGAACTGGTTCGACGATCAGAGCGGCGACTGATTCCGGGGCGACGGAGCGTTTGAAGGCATCTTCGAGATGATGCGCGAAGTCGGCGGAACTTGTGCCGGATGGATTGCGATATGGATATGCGAACGGAATGCGGTAGATGTCGCTGGCAAACGGCTGGAAGCCCGCTTTGTACGGATGCGTCTTGCTGGTCAGCGACATGGTGAGAAGAGTGCGGCCGTGGAAAGCATCTTCGAAACAAATCACCGCGGGGCGTTTTGTGTAGGCGCGGGCGATCTTTACGGCATTTTCGATGGCTTCGGCGCCGGAATTTAGCAGAATTGTTTTTTTCGCGAAATTGCCAGGGGTGAGTGAGTTCAGTTTTTCGGCCACCGCGATATAGCCTTCGTACGGCGTGACGGCGAAACAGAGATGCAAATATTTTTCGAGTTGCTCACGAACCGCAGAGATGACGCGCGGGGAGCCATGGCCGATATTGAGGCAGCCGATGCCACCGGCAAAATCGATATACCTGTTGCCGTCGACGTCCTCGATTGTTGCGCCATCCGCGCGTGCAGCAAAAACGGGCGTGGCGTTGGCGGGCCCGCGGGGGATGGCTGCTTCGCGACGCGCCATTAGGGCGCGCGAACGCGGACCTGGGATTTCAGTTCGAATCTGAATGGTAGCCATTTTCTTTTCCTTTTTTCTCTGGCCGCCAGCCACACGATAGCCGGCGTCCCGAATGCTAATACCAGCCGATGGGAGTTTCGTCGAGATTGACGAAAACCTGTTTCGTTTCGAGATATTCCTCAAGGCCCCAGGGGCCAAGTTCGCGGCCGAAGCCCGATTGCTTGTAGCCACCCCACGGCGCTTCAACGTAAGTCGGCTGCATGTGATTTACCCAGACGATGCCGGCGCGGAGTGACTTCACGACGCGGAAGGCTTTATAGATGTCGCGTGTCCAGACCGCGGCGGCGAGTCCGTAGGGCGTGTCGTTGGCGATGCGGATGGCGTCGGCTTCGCCGTCGAAAGGGATCACCGATGCGACCGGGCCAAAGATTTCTTCGCGGGCGATGCGCGCGGTGTTTTCCACGTCGTAAAAAATGGTTGGCTCGAGGTAGTAGCCTTTGCCGAATTGCTTGGGGCGTCCGCCGCCGATGGCCACCTTGGCTTCTTTCTTGCCGAGCTCGAGATAAGAGCTGACGCGGTCATATTGTTCTTTGCTGACGAGCGGTCCCATTTTCGTTTCGCGTTCGAGGGGTGCGCCGAGCTTGATACGCTTGGCTTTTTCGGTCATAGCCTCGACGAATTTGGAATAGATTTTTTTTCGACGAGGATGCGGCTGCCTGCGGAACAGACTTCGCCTTGATTGATGAACACTCCGAAGAGCGCGCCGTCGATGGAAGCTTCCCAATCGGCGTCGGCGAAGAAAATGTTGGGCGATTTGCCGCCGAGTTCAAGCGTGACGCGCTTCAGGGTGTCCGCGGCGCTTTTGACGATGATTTTGCCGACGGCGGCGCTGCCCGTGAAAGCGATTTTATCCACGCCCGGGTGCGCGACGAGCGCGGCGCCCGCAGTTTCTCCAAGGCCATTAACGATGTTCACCACTCCGGGCGGCAAACCAACTTCGGTGAAATAGTTCGCGAACTCTAGTGCGGTCAGCGGCGTTTGCTCAGCAGGTTTGAGAATGCAAGTGCAGCCAGCCGCGAGAGCCGGCGCGAGTTTCCAGGCGGCCATCAATAAAGGATAGTTCCACGGAATAATTTGTCCGGCGACGCCGACGGGCTCGCGGAGAGTGAAGCTGAGCGCGTTGGCGGGAACCGGATTTACACTGCCGAGAACTTTAGTCGCGAGGCCACCGTAGTATTCGAAGCAGGTGGCCACGTCCGCGATGTCGTATTCGGCTTCGACGATGGGTTTGCCGGTGTTGCGGCATTCGATTTCGGCAATTTGGGCGGTGTTCTGACGGATTTTTTCGGCCAGCTTGAAAAGGATGCGGCCGCGGTCTTGCGCGGTGGTGGTGGCCCAAGGACCGGAGTCGAAGGCGGCGCGCGCGGCTTTTACAGCACGATCAACGTCGGTTGCGCCAGCGACAGCAACTTGCGCGATGACTTCTTCGGTCGATGGGTCGTATACTGGGAAAGTTTCTCCCGAGGAACTTCCAACCCATTCGCCATTGACGTAATTCTTGTACGTTCGAACTCCCGCTGTCGCACCGCTGGACATCACAGCCTCCCAAAATCGTCATCGCGGGAACGCCCACAGGCTAGGGCGCGCCGCGTTCAAACAGCCGGAACGGCCTCAGCAAGTTTTCTCGCCGTCTTGCGCCGCCCGTAAACAAAAAAGAAAAACGCGGCAAGCCCTATGAAAAATAGCGTGCCACCAAACATCCAAATCTCGTAGGAAAGAGTCGAGGTGACTTGCTGCGCCGGAAAAAAAGCCAACGCGATTCCCAGAATCGTGGTGACCAGCCCGCTTGCGCCGGAAAGAATCAATGTCGTCTTACTATAGACGCCTTTCACAAAAGAATTGCCAAAGGCAATTCTTAGCAGCGCGCCAAACATGTACAGAAAAGGGATCAACTGAAGAACCACGGCGAGTGAGAGAAGCTTCTGAAAAGATTCCTGTACGCCGGTTTCGCTGGCCGTTAGATTTGCCAAGACAAAACCGAACGACCGCAGGATGTACGCCACGAACGACAAGCCGATCAGTTTATTCCAAAGCCACCAGCCGCTAAAATTCAAAACGACGAGCACCATCGATACTGCGGCGTGAACGATGAGCGCAGCGTATGGTGTGCGGTAGCGCGGATGCACCTTACCCAGCCAGGCGGGCATGTAGGAATCGAGTCCTGCGACAAATGGAATTCGCGCGGAGCCGCCGAGCCAAGCCGACGCGATTCCCGCAATCGACAAGCTCAGCAGAAACGCAAAGGGTGCCACGATCCATACGACTCCGACACGGCTGGCCATATGGCCCACCGCTTGAACAATTCCCTGCAGCACGTTGATGTCGCCTTTGTTGATCGCAATGAGCAGCGTCAGCGTCGAGCCGATGTAGAGCGCGCCGGATAGAACGCCGCCCCAGGCGACGGCGCCAGGCAGGGTCTTTTGCGGATTTTCGATTTCGTCTCCCATGACGGAAGCGAGCTCGAGCCCAACCAATCCGAAGCAGATTACGCCGAAAGAGTTTAGGACGAATTTTGGATTGGGTGGGATTCGGAAGTCAGCCCAAGTCACGGTGGTGCCGAATCGCAAACACACGACGACGCCCAGCCCGATCAAGACGGCGGCGGCAATTCCTGTGCCGATTGCGCCGAGGTTGTTGATCCATTTCCCGACGCCGAGCCCGACTATATTCAGCGCGACGAGGACTATCAGCAGCAAGAGCGAGGCGGGTAGCGCGAAAGTTTTGTTGTCGCCCAGCGCCTCGTGGCCGGAGCCCAGCGCAAACACGGAAACGCCAACGAAGTACAGCATGACCGTGGGCACGTACATCATGTTGTTGGTCCAGTAGCACCAGCCGGAGAGAAAACCATGGAAGTCTCCGAAGACTTCCTTGGCCCAGAGGTAAACGCCGCCTTCGCCGGGATACCTGTGAGCAAGTTCGATGACCGCGATTCCTTGCGGCCAAAAGAAAAGCAAAAGGGAAATAATCCATAGCCAGACGGTGACGCCGCCATTAGCAGCGATCGAGGGGACGACGTTCAGGTTGAAAACGGCGACAACAAAAAGCAGAACGAGGTCCATGCGCCCCAAAACGCGGCGCAGGTGCGGCGCGTCTTGTACTAAAGGCGCGATGGACGCGGCGGACGCAATGGCGGCCTCGTTCTGCAATGGAACGGTCTCCTACAATCAGTGACCTGCGGCGCCGACGAAGTGCGCGCCGCGCTCGAGTTGCGCTGCTGCTAGACCGGGCGCGACTTCATCGAACACGGCGACGTGCTTCTCGATGTCGGCTTCGGTGTGTTGGACAGAAATGGTCCACTGCTCATCCCACCAATAGGGCTGCGGCAGGACGCCACGGTTGACCATGGCGAACCAGTAGTGGCGCCAAAGATCGACGTCGATTTTCGTCCAGTCGCGATAATTGCGAATTTCCTGTGGGTAAAGCATCAGCGCGCCGTTGACTCCGGCGCTTATCACGTAGGCTTGCAGGCCGGTCCTCTTGACGATAGCGCGATAACCTTCCGTGAGCTGCTTGCTTAGTTTATCGACGTGCGCGTAGTTTTCCCGCGAAAGAACGTCGCGGAACGTGGCAAGCCCCGCGGCCATGGCCACGCGATTCGTGTTGTAGGTACCGCCGTGAAAAACCTTGTGCTGCGAAATCAGATCCATTACCGCGCGGCTTGCGCCAAACGCGGCGAGTGGCAGGCCGCCTCCGATGGATTTGGCCAGGCAAATCATGTCCGGTTTCACGCCAAAGTATTCACTGGCACCACCCCAGGCCAGCTTCGCGCCGGTTTTTACTTCGTCGTAGATAAGCAGGGCACCGTTTTTTGTGGCGATATCGCGCAAACCCTGCAGAAACCCGGGCTGGGGCATGCACAGACCGACGTTCATCAGAATAGGCTCGAGGATAATCGCGGCGATCTGCCCGGGGTTTTCGCGGAAGCGGCGTTCGACACTGGGAAGATTATTGAACGCAGCGACAACCACATTCGCTAGGGACGCCTTGGGCACGCCGCCTCCGCCGGGAACGGAGTTGGGCGCATCGGGGTCGCCGTAGTCTTCGGCCTTCGGTTTGACGCTGACGAGTGCCGTGTCATGCAGGCCGTGATAAGCGCCTTCGAACTTTAGGATTTTTTCGCGGTTCGTGGCGGCGCGGGCGATGCGGCAAGCGTGCATCGTGACTTCCGTGCCGCTCGAGCCGAAGCGCACCATTTCAACGGGATAGCGTTTGCAGATTTCTTCCGCAAGCTCCCATTCCATATCGTGTGGCATGCCGAACGTCGTGCCCTCATGCAGTTTTTGCTCGACGGCCTTCACCACGGCAGGATGACAGTGCCCGGCCATCAATGCGCCGAAACACAGATTGTGATCGATGTACTCGTTTCCATCGACGTCGTGAATCCTGCTTCCCTTTCCGTCCCTCACAAACAGCGGATAAGGCTCGTAGTGGCGATAGTTGCTGGCAACGCCGAGTGGGATGCGCTGCAATGCGCGTTTGTATGCGTCCGCAGATTTTGGCGTGCGCTTTTCGTAGGTTGCGATTTCCTTCTTCAGTGCGTCGTGCATTTTGATACTCCGTGATGGGTGGCCGTCTTGCGGTTTCCCGTGGCAGGTCTATTCCCTGCGGTCAGTCTCAGATGGAAAAGCTCTGGAAATGCGTGGAACTGGCTCCTAGATTATCGCACGTACGAAGGCGCGACCCTTGCGAGCCGCGCCTCTTTGTTACATGGAAGCTCCTTCGATCGCTAGAACAGCAGTTTTAGCGCGAACTGTATCAGACGCGGGTCGCGCACCTTCTGCGGCTGGCCAAAAGTTGTGCCCGCGTTTCCGGAGTTGCCGTCGATGCTATAGAACTGCGCGTGGTTGAACGCGTTATAGATTTCCGTCCGGAATTCCACACGCAGCTTTTCGCCGACCTGGGTGTCCTTGAAGATGCCCAGGTCCCAATTGTTAATGGGAGAATTGCAGCAGACCGTGCGCGGTGCATTTCCAAATTGGCCAAGCGTGATTGCCGTGGGATCCGTAGAAGGCCCGGTACTCGGATCATAAATTGTATTGTCGAATTGATTTGGATCGAATCCAAAACCAGAAACCGGCTGACATGGAATACCTGTCCCGGAAAGCTGGCCGGTCCCGAAAGTGCAGACAGTACCGCGCGGATTTGAAGGCTTGAAAGCAGTGACGAGATTGGGTTTCCCAGGGCATTCGAATCCCTGGATGCTGCCTTCCAACTCACTGTCATTGCAGTTGTTGATCAAGATGGGAAAGCCGCTTTGGAAAGTGTAGATCCCGGATACTTGCCAGCCGTTCAGGACTTTGCCTGCAAAGCCCTGCTTCTTCGGAATCGGCAAATCCCAGACATAGTTGAAAACAAAGCGATGCCGTGCGTCGTAGAGAGAGGGCCCGTAGGTCGCATTAAAGTTGGTCGGATTTAAGATTTCCTCGAAGCTCGAGGCGTTGTCCAGCGACTTGCTGTACGTGTAGGAAGCCTGAAATTGGACCCCATGCGAGAACTGCTTTTGGAAGAGCGTCTGCAGCGAATTGTAGTTAGAATGCGCTGCCGTATCTTCATTAAAGATACTTCCGAAGGTCGGAGTTCCGTCAGCGGGGCAACCGTTCGTCAGAGGATCGGGATTCAGAGGCTGGCAATTGGGCGACGAGTAGGGGCGCAAACCGACGAGTGTAACTGGATTGGCCAACACGGTTCCGCCGGGTATAACTGTGCCACCCGACCCCGCGTTGTAAGGCAAATGGAACCCGCCCTGAGGAATGACCGTTCCCGCAGGAATGGTGTAAGCGCTGTCCTCACCAAAAGTGCTGCAGGTACCCGTTCCCAGGGTCGAATTCAGATCCAGGCAGGTTTGCCCGTTCCCCGCGTTCTGATCGTGAATGGCGAGAAGCCGGTGGCCCTGCGAGCCAACGTAGCCGATTTGGAAAAGAATATCGCCGGGCAATTCGCGCTTGATCGTGAGGTTGTACTGCGCCGAGTACTGTGTCCGCAGCGTCGTCGGAAATTGTCCGAACAACAAAATAGAACGATACAGCGACCAGTCCACAGCCTGCCCACGCGGAGGAGTGAGGAAGCCATTAGAAACGTTGGGCTTGGTCGTCCCGTCTTGCCCCACAAAGGGAGTGCTGAAGAGCGGGTTCGAAACGGAGTTGCTTATGCCGAAGGGCGGTTCGGCGACAAACTGCTCTAGAACTAACTGTTCGATTGGGTTGTAGAAGAGTCCCCACCCCATGCTGACAGTGGTCTTGTTTGGACCGCCGGTCAGTTTGGAGAGCATTCCGTCTTTCCAGCCAGGACTCCAATTTAGGCCGAGGCGCGGTGCAAATGCTTTGGTGTAAGTGTTGATCAAACCGCCTGGGACGCCCTTGTCACCCGGGACTACCAGCCCCGTTGGCAGAGTACCCGTGTTGGCGCAGTTTGGCGTGGGAGCTCCGGGTGTTTGAAACTGGGGAAGCTGCGAAAAAGTCGCAATGCTTACCGCGGAAAGCTGGCAGGGATAAATCGTTGAATTCTGCCCCGGATTAAATCGTTGCACTTTCTGGCCGATGTCTGTGAGCGGTGTATTCATCTCCCACCGCAAACCATAGTTGAGTGTGACGTTGGACTTAATCTTCCAACTGTCTTGTGCGAAGAGATAGACCGAAGTGCTCCGAACCAGTTCCTTGTTGCCGGAGCCTTGCGAATATGAGGTAGGCAAGCCCAGAAGGAAATTTGCATAGGGATCGGCGGAGCCCGTATCATTCGAACCGCCTGATCCCAAAATGTACTCTCCGTTTACGTTGAAGTAGACCGTCTGGTCGAACTTCTGATAGCGGGTGTCAGCGCCGAACTTGAAGCTGTGACTGCCAATGATCTTGCTGTAGTTATCGCTGAACTGAAACGTATTCCCCGTTTGCGGCAATTGTCCTTCGAAGTTGTTCCCGAAGAGGCCGGTGGTGCCATTCAGAGTGACGAAAGGCACGCCTTCAAACTTCGAGCCGAGCCCTGGGTGGATTCCGCATCCGAACTGGCCGGGGCACACCGGCGTATTGGGGGCTGCAGCCGTACCCAGAGGATTCCCGTTCGCGTCGACCAGTGGTGTGTCGGACGTTCCGCCGAAACACTGCGCGGCGGGGATGGCGCTGCCGCAGGAGGCAGTTACGAGATTCGTCGTCGTCGGCGTGTAAAATTGTGGTTCGGCTTCCCGGAACAGTGTGAAACGGAATTCGTTCACCGCCGTTGAGCCAATCGTCCACGTATGGCTCGCATTGACCTGCTGGACGTGTGAAATAATCCGGCCCCCGAAATTGCCCAGCGAAGCGCCCGCCAACTGAAAGATAGCAAAGGGATCTAGAGTGTTGTCGTTGTTGTAGTAATAATAGACGGAGAGTTTCTGATCCTTGTTCAAGATTTCGTCGTAATGAACTGAGAACTGATCGCCACTGTCCGTGGACTTGGATACGTTTTGAGCGAGCGAGCTGGTGCCTCCCGAGCCGGGGAGATACTGCAACATACTCTGCGCGACTGGATCAAAACACGAGGTAGGTATTTTGTTATTCGGGAAAATAGCGCTGTACGCCGCTCCCGCAACGGGAGCAGAACCACCCTCCATCGTAATGGCGTTGGCGCAACCGGGCCGATTCTGCAAAATCGTGGCCACCGTATTATCCGTAAGACTCCCACTGAATGGGGCGGCAGTACCTCCAGCGGAAAAATCCCCGGCCTCGTCCGCGCCCGTAGGAACGGGTACTTGCTGTGAAACGATGCCGCGCACGATACGCCGTCCTTCATACGACCCGAAAAAGAAGATTTTGTCTTTTATGATCGGGCCGCCAATCGTTCCACCAAACTGGTTCTGATTGAAAGGAGGTTTTGGGGTCGGCTGAAACGAAAATCCATGAGCGTTGAGAACTGTGTTGCGGAAGAATTCGTAAGCGCTGCCATGGAAGTCGTTCGTGCCGGACTTGGTCACTACGTTGACGACTGCGCCGGAATTGCGGCCGTATTCGGCGTCAAAAGAATTGCTGATCACGCGGAATTCTTCGATGCTATCCGGCGAAGGTTGCACTGCCGGCAGGTTGGCGAACAGGTCGTTTCCATCCCCGCCGTTCACGGAATAATTGTTCGAGCGGCCACGGCCGCCATTCACGGTCACAACCCCAGGCTTGTCCGAGCCATAAAACAAATTGTTGCCGATCTGGGACTGGACTCCGGGCTGTAATTGCAGCAACTGATAAACGTCGCGTTCGTTCAACGGCAGTTGCGTCGAGGAGCGCTCGTTGACGACAGCACCGAGTTGTGTCGACGTTGTGTCTATGACCGGCGGAGCGCCAGTGACCTCTACTCTTTCCGCCGAGGAACCCAGTTGCAGCGTGACGTCGACGCTGATGACTTCGTTCAAGTCCAGCGCAACTCCTTTGTGGATATATTTCTTAAACCCCGCCTGTGTGACGTCTATTTCATAGGTGCCGACGGGCACCTCGATGAAGATGTACTCTCCGGTCGCACCGCTCTGCACGTCGCGGGTCGCATGCGTCGCCTCATTGACGAGTGAAACCGTGGCCGCGGCCACGGAGGCGCCACTGGGATCGCTGACCGTTCCGCGAATCCGGCCGCCGGTGCTCTGCGCTCCGGCAAACGGTGCAACGAGAAGAATAGCCGGCGCGAGAAACATCAGAGAAGCAATGTTGCAGTCGCGGAGCGCATTGCTCCGCCAAAATCCAGCAGCCAGTTTCATGAACTCACCCCTTGTCTCGAAGAATTCTCTCGGCAGCGAATTCTTCGAGGTTGCTGTGCCCCCGAAACCTTACTATAATCCCGCAAACTTAGAGAAAGCCGGGAGCCGTGTCAAGCGGAAAGAATTTCTCCAAGCCATCAGCAAATCGAACGATGCGCCGGCTGCTGCGCATCAGCGAAGTGGCGCGACGCGTGGGCATTTCCTCTTCTGCGCTGCGCGCCTGGGAAGCGCTAGGCCTTGTTTCGCCGCATCGCACGGAAAGCCGCTACCGGCTCTATGCCGAGGCTGACGTGCGTCTGCTGCAGCGCGCCGTTTTTCTGCGCCGCGCCCGCGGACTGAATCCCGCAGCCATCGTGCATGTTTTAAAACGCCAGGGCGTCGTCTCGGCGCCGTCGGAAAGCGCTCCTCTCCCCGGGCAGCGCTTCCGTCGGCTGCGCACGCGCCGTGGTCTGTCTCTCGCACAGGTGGCGCGGGCCACGAAAGTTTCGGTGGGCTTTCTCAGCGCGCTCGAACGCGGACAGATGCGCTCTTCCATTTCCACGCTGCGCCGCATCGCGCGTTTCTACCGTACGAACATTCTCTCGCTCTTCGAAACTGCCGCGGAAAATCCGCGCCTGGTGCGTCCGAGTCAGCGGAAAATTCTGGAGACCACTCCCGGAGTGCGCATGGAGCTTTTGGCCTGGGGCCAAACAGCGATGGAGCCGCATCTTTTTCGCATCAAACCCGGCGGCGGCAGCGGCGAATCTTATTCGCACGAAGGCGAAGAGTTCTTGCACGTCCTTCGCGGTGAATTTGAGATTTGGCTGAACAGCAAAGAACATTACCGGCTCAAGCCCGGGGACAGTCTCTATTTCGAAAGCTCGACACCGCACCGGTGGAGAAATCCTGGGCGCTCCGAGACTTGGCTACTATGGGTGAACACGCCGCCGACTTTCTAAAAGGATGTGACTTGTGATTGGTGACTCGAGGACGCCGCAAGAAATCCACACTTGGAGCTGTGAATGACTGCATCGCGCAAAGCGGCGATCGTGCTGGCGTTTGCCATTGTGGTTGCTTTGGGGTTCTCTGCGACAATCAGCGCCCAGAATGTGCAGGAGACGAAGGCCCAGCCCGCGGACACAATCCTCCTCCACGGCAAGGTCTATACCGTAAACTCCAAACAACCCTGGGCGCAGGCCGTAGCCATCCGAGAAGAAAAGATCGTCTATGTGGGCGACGATGCCGAAATCGAAAAACTGCGAGGGCCGCAAAC
>Ga0210387_10000215_pt1 | contig 42320 bp, 35 predicted proteins | sample IncBWC7OmetaG_FD_160108 | JGI IMG/M metagenome (GOLD analysis project Ga0210387, IMG submission 160108) | Forest soil microbial communities from Barre Woods Harvard Forest LTER site, Petersham, Massachusetts, United States - Inc-BW-C-7-O ... | reverse complement strand
CCATTGGTGAGGCTGGCGCAGGAACGCTAGCGATCACCAACGGCGGCACGGTCTCTGACGCCACAACTGTCATCGGCCAGAACCCCGGTTCCAACGGCACCGCGACAGTCGATGGTGCCGGCTCAACGCTGACGAGTTCGGGTCAAACCACCATTGGTGAGACTGGCGCAGGAACGCTAGCGATCACCAACGGCGGCACGGTCTCTGACGCCACAACTGTCATCGGCCAGAACCCCGGTTCCAACGGCACCGTGACAGTCGATGGTGCCGGTTCAACACTGACGAGTTCAGGCGCAACGACCATTGGTGAGGCTGGTGCAGGAACGTTAGCGATCACCAACGGGGGCGCCGTGACCGCGGACGGCGGAACGACTATTGGACCGTTAGGCACTTTGACTGGGGACGGCACACTTACGACACCCACCCTCATCAACAACGGCACCGTGGCGCCCGCCGGCCCCAACGGCACGACCGGCACGCTGACAATTAACGGAAACTATCAGCAGGGCTCGAACGGTGAGTTGGCAACCGGGGTGGGCGGTCCGGCATCCTCGCAAGCGGACAAATCGCAAGTGAACGGGACCGCGGCACTGGATGGCACACTGGCATTGAATTCCATCAACAATTTCCATCCCTCTTCGGGCGACACCTATACGATTCTCAGCGCCACAGGCGGCGTCACTGGCAACTTCACGCACGTGGTAGACTCGTTGAATAACTCTGGATTGACCCGGGTTGAAGTCGTCGCGCCGAACGGTATCATTATAACGTATCTTCGTCCGGCACCAATAGAAACGGCTGTCACCCTCGCCACGAGCAAACCCGTGCCTGCAACGCCGTTGACCGACTCGCAGAAGAATAATATTCTGATGCCGGTTGTGGATCCGACGGCAGAGCAACTGACATCTCTTTATGAGATCTGGTTTTCGGATGCCAATACGCAACGGTTCAACCTTGAGGACCGTTTTGATGCTCTGGCGGTTGGCTCGACCGGATTTGTCTCGAATGTAAGTTATCCGGCCCCTCCTCCAACCGGTAAAGAAGTGATGGAGGGCAAAGGGGTAGCGGATGGGAAACAGGTTGAAACAAATGCTCCCTCTCCGGTGCAGCCGAGTCCGGAAAACCGTTGGGGGGTATGGGTCACTGGTTACGGCGATTTTGTGAATGTCGATGATGATGGAACGTCAAAAGGCTACGATTTCACGACAGGCGGGGTGAGTCTCGGCATTGACTATCGGTTAACTGAGCATTTTGTCGTTGGACTCATGGGCGGTTATTCGCATAGTTGGACCGATCTGACACCGAACGGTTCGATCGATGCGGATACAGGCTGGGGTGGACTTTATTCCGGTTACTTCGATCATGGTTTTTACGCGAACGGGGCGGTCTACGGCGGTCATTACACATTCCAGAGCGAGCGCGCGGGATTGCTGGGAATGGCGGAGGGAAGCTCCGGAGGGGGTGAATTAAGCACCTATGTCGCGAGCGGCTATGATTTCCACCTGGGTCACCTGAGGATTGGCCCGACGGCTGCGTTGCAGTACACGGTTGCAAGCCTGGACGGGTTCACAGAGCGTGGCTCGGTTGCGCCGCTGAAGGTGAGTTCAGACTCACAAGACTCGCTTTTAACCGATGTAGGATTCCGAGCGGCAGACTATCTTCCGGTCGGGAGTGTAATCCTGGGACCGTTCGCGAGAGTCGCATGGGAGCACGAGTATAGCTACTCATCGCTTCCGATTTCAGCCAGTCTCGCGGATATTCCAAACTCACCGATCAAGGTTAACGGACCTCGCCTCGGGCACGACAGCGCCGTGATTAACGCTGGAGTGTCCGTGCAGTGGACTTCGCATCTGTCTACTTACGTAAGCTATGACGGCCAACTCGGACGTAGCCGATATAATTCAAACGGTGTGAGCGGCGGATTCAGGTGGCTCTTCTAACGAGTTCGCCGCGTTCGAAGTTGGGCCCGCGCCTTTACGAAGCCGGAGAACGCCATCGGAATGATCACCTCTGGCTACCTGAAGGATCCGAACGGTCCCATGTGGAAGAACGATGCCGGCATGAACGACGAATGGCGCGACTTCATGGCCAAGCATATGCCCGGCGCCGACACCACCGATGGCGCGTATGTCTTCGCTTACGCAAGGGTGCGTGCTGATGCTGATACATCACCTCAGCGGGGGGACCTCGGAATGGTGTTTGGCCAGTCATCATTACCCATAAGCGCTAAGATAATTGTGAGGCGCCTCGATGGGCGAATGGCTTTTGTCCCGGAGGGACAGCACGATTTTCATGGATGCGGAATCAGCGCCCTCACTCGCTTCTGGTAGAGTTCGTACTCCGTTCCGAAATGCGATCGCAACCAATTCTCTTCAAGTGTCAACTTTCGAAGAAATGAGACAAGAATGAAGGCGAAGCCAAGAAAGGCCCGAACAGTGCCCAACGAGATAGCAGTGCCCACTAACGCCAGGATGAGCCCGCTATAAATCGGATGGCGAACCCAGGCATATGGGCCGGTCTGGATGACCCGGTGGTCCACTTTGAGAGTGATTCGCCCGCTCCAGTATTTTCCGAGATGGTGCCGAGCCCAGACGGCGAAACTCAGCCCGACTACGGTCAGGATGACGGCGAAGCCGAGAATGAAAAGGTTGAGCGACCAAAGGTCGAAACCGATTCCGGGCAGAGACACGTGCCAATAGACCATCAGAATGATTCCGATCAGGAGCGGGATCCGGTAAGAGGCACCTGTCAGCAACGATTCCGTCCGGCGGTTGGCCGCTGTCTGACGAGCCGCCGCGATCCAATATGCTATCCATGCCAGCCAAAGAATTCCTATGAAGGCTCGTTCGAGACCGATGAAAAGACGCACACCCACTATCTGTCCGGCATCTCATGTTCGTCAATGCAGGGCGGTTTTTTTCTCGAGGCGGGTGTGTTGCAACTTTGTCGTTGAGCTGAAGTTCGGGGTAGATGATCGAAAATTTAGCTCGTCACAGTGAACTGACCGATAATGAAGTGGTGCAGCAAACCGACCTTCAGGCTGTGGTTGAAACCAGGTAGAGTATATCCAGCTCTATGTTATATTGATAACTTTATGATATAAACATGTCGAGAACAGTATCAGGTCCCTGGCTTTTCTTTTTGTTCAATCTCCCCGGTACGCGGGCGAGCGAACGCGTAAAATTCTGGCGCAGACTTAAGAAATTCGGGGCGATTCAGCTCAAAACCTCGGCTTATGTGCTCCCGGATGAACCGGTTCACTATGAGCGTTTTCAGTGGCTCGGTGAGGAGATTGTGGATGTGGGCGGCGAGGCGACCTTGGCTCGCGTGGCAGAGCTCGAAGGCATGCCGTACGCCGCCCTGGTCTCCCTCTTTAATGATGCCCGGAGCAAAGATTACGCTGAAGTCTCGGAAACGCTCACTTTGCTTCTCGAGGACCAGAAAGCTCGCAAGGCCAATCCGGAGGCGTTTGCCAATCAGCTTCAGAAGCTCAAAGGGCGTTTTCAAGAAATTCAGGCCATTGACTACTTTCAGTGCTCGCGCGGGGAAGACGTTCAAAGGTTGATCCAGAAAGCCGACGCCCTGGAATCGCCGGCCAAGAAATTCGCCGCTGGCAAACGGCTGCAGCCAACGGATTATCGGGGTAAGGTTTGGCTAACCCGGACACGGCCTGAAATCGATCGTGTCGGATCGGCCTGGCTCATCCGGAAATTCATCGATCCGGAAGCAAAATTCGTTTTTGGGGACGAGCCGGCCGCTCACCCCGAGGCCATCCCCTACGACATGCTCGACGTCGAGTTCAGTCATCACGGCGACCTTTGCACGTTCGAGACATTGATCGATCGCTTCGGGATTCGAGACCGCGCGGCGCAAAGGCTGGCCGAGTTGATCCATGACGCCGATCTGGAGGACGACAAATTCCATCGGATCGAGGGATTCGGTGTCGAGCGTGTTTTCAAAGGCTGGGCCAAAAAGGGCCTGACCGACCAAGAAATTCTATCGCAAGGGTTCGAGTGCTTCGAGGGGCTGTACGCCGAATTCAAACGATCATGAAATTTCTCTCCAAATCAGGAGCGCTCGAAAACCCCGTCCCGGAGGGCGCGCGGCATCCAACCTTTCGCGAGGCCTTTCTGTTCTGGCTAAAGCTCGGCTTCATCAGTTTTGGCGGGCCGACCGGCCAAATCGCCGTGATGCATACCGAATTGGTGGCAAAAAAGAAATGGATCAGCGAGGCGCGATTCCTTCACGCACTCAACTACTGCATGCTCCTGCCCGGCCCCGAGGCTCAACAATTGGCGACTTATGTTGGCTGGCTCCTGCACAAGACCTGGGGTGGCATTGTGGCAGGGGCTTTCTTTGTTATCCCGTCAATCTTTATCCTTTGGACGCTCAGCTACATTTACGTGGCGTTTGGCAACCTGCCCTTGATTGCCGCGATCTTTTACGGTCTCAAGCCGGCCGTGCTGGCGATCGTTGCGGCGGCGGTCATCCGCATCGGCAGCCGTGCATTGAAAAACGAAGCGATGTGGACGCTGGCGGCCGCAGCCTTTATAGCCATCTTTTTCTTCCACGTTCCATTTCCGTTAATCATTATCAGTGCTGCCCTCATTGGATTTTTCGGAGGCAAGTTGAAGCGAGACAAATTTCTTGTCATCCGCGGCCATGGGAAAGCGACCGCCGAAACGGTTTTGGATGATGCTTCGGCCGTGCCCGATCATGCGAAGTCGTCCTGGCCTCGTGCGCTTCGGGTTGCCCTTGTCTGGCTGATCTTATGGTCGGCGCCGGTCCTTTTGCTGAGCTTCTGGCTGGGCAGCAGTCACACAGTGGTTCAAGAAGGAATTTTTTTCAGCAAAGCTGCCCTGGTTACCTTTGGCGGGGCTTACGCAGTGTTGCCCTACGTGGCGCAGCAAGCTGTGCAAACGCATCACTGGCTTTCCGCCGGTCAGATGCTGGATGGACTCGGTCTAGCCGAAACAACCCCGGGTCCCTTGATCATGGTGACGCAGTTCGTCGGCTTTCTCGGCGGCTGGAACCATCCGGGACAGTTGCCGCCCCTGCTGGCCGCCACGATTGGCGCCCTAGTGACAACGTGGACGACATTCACTCCTTGCTTTCTATGGATCTTTTTGGGCGGTCCTTACATAGAAAAATTGCGCGGCAATGAAGCCTTGACCACAACGCTATCCGCCGTCACCGCGGCGGTAGTCGGTGTGGTGCTAAATCTGGCCGTCTGGTTCGGCCTGCACGTGATCTTTCCAAGCCCTGGAACGGTCGATTGGTTCGCCATCCTCGTCGGCATCGTTGCATTCGTCGGAATGGTCCGCTGGAAATGGGATATTGTGCCCGTAGTACTTACCGCCGGCTTTGCAGGCCTGATCCTCAGGATGTTCTTAAGTTACGGACAGTAAGAGAAGATCTGATCACAGGGATCGTGACAAGCCAAACGTCACAATTGCGGCACAGTCGGGATATTGCGTTCAGCATCCACGTCGCTACAGTCGATACACATCTTATGACTCTCGGCGGCAAGCATTCGTTACCGGGCATTGAGTGGTGTCTGGAAAAGCTTCGGGAGGATATCCTCTTGATGGCGTCCTTCGTGCGCCGAAGTGTGAGCAATGCCAAGAAAGGTTGGGTGCGGCAAGATGAAGACGATTGCTCGGCGGTCATTGCCGATGATGAAGAGGTGGACCTTTCAGAGAAACCGGTGGATCGGGGTGGAACGAACGTTCTGATTCGCTTATGATTGCCATGTTTTTGAGGAGGCAATCGCTCGTCTGGCTATTCATCCAAGCCCTTGCACTTACGATTGCGATCGGATTAGTGGATTACGTCACCGGCGACGAAGTAACAGTCGACCCTCTCTACTCCATACCGATTCTGTTCATAACGTGGTTTGGGAATAAACATTTTGCCATCGTGATTACGGTGTTCTGCGCTTTAGCGTGGTGGTGGGCAAATGCGGCTGGCGGTCATTCGTACTCATCCGAATGGTTTAGGATTTGGGACGCAATCGTTAGGCTAATGTTTTTCTGCCTTGTGATGTCCGTGGGCTTGATTCTCAAACAGCAACGCGATTCGATTCGCGATCGTCTTGCGTTACTGGAAAGATCGCAACAGCTGGAGCGAGAAATCATCAGTATCAGTGAGCGCGAACAACAGCGTATCGGGCGTGATCTCCATGATGGGGTATGTCAATATCTGGCGGCGATTGCGTTCACTGCGGCGATGTTGAACCGGGATCTCGAACGAGAGTCGTCGATCCGGGCCGAGAAAGCCGGAGAAATTGCGAATTTACTTCAAGATGCCGCCAAGCGAACGCGCGACCTTGCTCGAGGTCTTTCTCCTGTGGACCGAGATGAAGGCGGCCTGGAGTCCGCGTTGGATGAACTGGCATCGAGCACTTCAAAACTCGCGGGAATCTCATGCACCTTCATTTGTGTCGGATCGGCGCGGGTCCGCGACAATGTGCGCGCCGTCCATCTATTTCGAATCGCCCAGGAGGCGTTAAGCAATGCAACGAAACACGGCCACCCTAAAGCTGTGGTCATCGCGCTAGAAGCCTGCGATGATGCTTTGTCGTTGCGGGTGAGCGACGACGGTATGGGATTCGACCCGACCTGTTCCGGAAGAAATGGGATGGGATTAAATATCATGCGCTATAGAGCCCGAATGCTTACCGGTACGTTGGAGATTCAATCGAACTCGCCCGCGGGAACGGTGGTGACGTGTACGATTGCTCGAGCCGCAAACGTCAAGCTAAGCTCCGATTCATGAGATCATCAGTGAAAAAAATTTTAACCTATGAGACGGGGTACAAAGCGAAGTCGCACTTCCTTGGCGAACGAAAAGCAGCTAGCGACAGTTGACGAGGCCTTTCACCACAGCGTTTACGTGATTCTCCTCGACCCCTGCGTGCTTCGGCATCCATCGATCCTGCGTCTGAATCCGAATCGCGAGCCGACAAAGCCATGCGTTTACGTGGGCATGACAGGACTACCGGTCGAGCAGCGCTTCGAGAATCACAAGAACGGACTAAAATCGGCCTGGGTCGTAAGAAAGTACGGCCTCCGCTTGATGACTGAACTGTTCGAGTTTCTAAATCCGATGCCCTTTGAAGCAGCAGCTCAAATGGAAAAGGATTTGGCAGAGGATCTGCGAGCGGATGGTTATACCGTCACCGGTGGTACATAGGGAATAACTTCCATACAATTTTGTACGCAATACCGAGCCCTCGAATCTATGCCTCCTAAATCTGATCCTCCTCCCGACAAACAAACCGTTGATCCCACTGTGTTTTGTCAGCGACATTCCGTTCCATACGTTCATTGAAATGAAAACCTATAAAATCGCCGCCATCCCCGGAGACGGTATCGGAAAAGAAGTCATTGCCGCCGGTCTTGAAGTCCTCAACGCCTGCGCTGCCAATGATGGGGGGTTCTCCCTCGAATCGCAAACCTTTGATTGGAGCACCGACTATTACAAAAAGCATGGTGTCTTGATGCCGGAAAACGGGCGCGAGCAGTTGCGAAACTTCGACGCTATTTACTTCGGTGCTGTGGGCGCTCCTGACGTGCCAGATCACATTACACTATGGGGGCTGCGGCTCGCCATTTGCCAGCCCTTCGACCAATACGCCAACGTGCGTCCGACCAGGATTTTCCCCGGCATTGAAAGTCCCTTACGGGGAGTTACGGCCAAAGATCTCGATTGGGTGATCGTGCGCGAAAATTCCGAGGGAGAATACGCCGGGCACGGCGGCCGATCGCATCGGGGTCAACCCCACGAAGTCGGAACGGAAGTTGCCATTTACACCCGCACAGGCGTGACGCGCATCATGCGCTTCGCTTTCGAGTTGGCCCGTTCACGACCGCGCAAGCTATTGACCGTGGTAACGAAATCCAACGCTCAACGCCACGGCATGGTCATGTGGGATGAAATCGCAGCCGAGGTTGCGCAGGACTTCCCTGATGTCACTTGGGACAAAATGTTAGTCGATGCCATGACTGCGCGCATGACTCTCAAACCCGGCACTCTTGACACCATCGTGGCGACCAACCTGCACGCGGATATTCTCTCCGACCTGGCGGCGGCCCTAACCGGTTCGCTCGGCATCGCGCCCACTTCGAACCTTAACCCCGACGGAAAATTCCCGTCGATGTTTGAACCCATCCATGGTTCGGCGTTCGATATCACAGGCAAGGGAGTTGCCAATCCGATCGGAGCCTTTTGGACCGGCGCTTTGCTGCTCGATCACCTTGGTGAGAAGAAAGCCGCGGCCCGATTGCTGTCGGCCATTGAAGCGGTCGTCGCGGACAAAGCCAATCATTGCCCGGACTTGGGCGGACGGGCCACGACTCGCAAAGTCACGGACGCGGTGATCGCTGCATTGAAGAATCCCGCCAGCACACCTCACCTCCAGGAGCTTGTTACGTCCGGAGTTTGAGATAGTCGCTCGTCGCCGCAGCGAATCCGCTGCGGCGCATGCGGTCTGCAGCCAGCGGAGGACGCAGGTTCAGTCGGAGAAGTTTACCGGAACTTCATTTGGCCATTTATCGAGGAGCGTGACATTCGTCTGGCTGGGGGCTTGGGACTTTTCGACGTTGTCGACCGCTTGCTTTAGCAACTGATTGCTCGTTTCGCTGCTGTTGATTGATTGACTATCTTGAATCATTTTCTCCAGAGCCTTATCAGAGGGGGGGACCTTTCATCGCCTTGCCTATGAAGAAGAACGAGCCGCCTGGCAGCACAGAGGGAGTCTGCACCTTGCCTCTTCGCCACTGGAATGTGACACTCCAATGCACAGACCAGCTCACATTTGCCAGTTGACGGATCTGGCGTTTTTCATCGCGAGCGACAAAGACCGTGAGTGCCTCAAAGACAGAGCTAGCCTTCGCTAGATAATATGGAGCGCTGGATTTTGGATTTCGGGATTTTAACGGGATCCAGCGGGCCGGGTGATCATACATCGCCGTTGAGACGTTCTTGCTTCGGGAGCGGCTTTCCTTGAGAGCGCTGGGCCGATTGTCGTACGCAAATTATAAAACGGAAGATACTTTGCACTACTGTCAAGCGAGAATTTATCTACAAAGCGACCTGGGTAAGCGGGGGCGGACGCGTAATTTTTTATGATGGCACCTTCCGATTTGCGCCCTGCGTAAACTACCCGATGCGCATAATTCCTGGTGAGCTGGATGAAATGGAAATCCCATTTTGAGAGGTCATCTCTGGGACCCAGGCTCACATCCGCATCAGCCTGCAAATAAACGGCACCTAAAGCGGGCTCATCTTCATCGTCATCGCCGGTCCATCGACGATTGACGATTCCCTCGGAATTGCGATTTAAATGCAAGACGGCCAGTGTTTCCGTGGTACTCGCCGAGGGCTTGACATCCTCCTCCTGGTTGGTTGTTCCGGAGTGAAGGCCCTCAATCCTTACGGAACTCATGTCGATGGTAATCATGAGTGGGTTTTGCTGAAGCTCGAATTAAACATTCATCCCTTACAACGAGTTTCCTTTTGAAAAGTTTCATCCGCGGGATCTGATCGCCTATGTGGCCTGCCCGAAACGCGGCGGAAACTGCTGCGCGAGCGACTCGACACCAAGACGAGCGACACCCGAATCAGCTCAAAGCTTTTCGATTCGATGGTCGCTTCCCTGAACACGCGGGCATTGCGAAGCGAGACTCGGCGTCTGATTCGTGGATGCTAAATCGCTGAATGACGTTTTACGCGATCCGCGCAAGTATTTACGCGTGATGCGTAAATCCCTCGGTTGATTTACCAAAGAGGCAGTCGGAATCCTCCTCCTGACGCGTTCACTTTTTGGCGGCGGTATTCTGCGTAGGTTGCTTCCGCGCGTTTAGCTAGCGAAATCGATTTCTGCTCCCGTGCGATTTTGATGGCTTCGCAAAACGAAGCCTTACTCCCATTGCACCGCGACCCAACTCGACCGGTTTCCCGTCTTCACCCACCACGAGCTCATAATGCTCAAATCGTTGCGCTCATTTTTCCGCTGTCGGCTTGATGGTATCCTCGGAAGCGGAAGACTCCCTGGATTCAACGCCGTCAGCAAGAGCCTTCCGAAGCACGCAGACCGGACAGAATTCCATTGCTCCAGAAAACTCGTTGCCGCAACTTGGGCAGATGCGTTGGGGCTGCGTACTCATGGCCCTAACCGTCATCCGTCACCTCAGCCGAACGCAACGCGACGCTGCACCGATTGGTGCGAAATCGGCCGACGGCATCCGCTGGCGAATGATGGTCCGGCTTCATTGCGAGCGTTCAGCCTAGGCTAACAGATTCGAGCGCGTATTAAAATTGGAGATTTCGAGGCGCAGGAATCCGTTCGCCCGCGGCACGTCCGGAGTCCGGACCTGAGCCAAACGGCTCAAAAGGGCTTGAGCCCATAACATCAGCTAACTAACCGCATGGTGACGCTATAATAATTCACCGTGAAAGCTCTCCATGAAGGGCTTTCCACTCCAGTTCATGCTAATAAAGGAAAACAACGCCGCCGAACGGTGAATGCCGAACGCCTCAGACGCTCTTGCCGCCCCGGAAATGGACGACGATTTGACCGTTCTCAACCCGGATTGAATCCAGGCGCGAGAGGAAGACCTCGCCGTCGGGCAAACGCGCACGGATCCCTTGGGCCAGAGTTTGCGTTACGGTGTCTCGGTATCCTTGTCCGGTGAACAACCAGGGTAGCCGATGATCGTTCCCTTCGATGTCGAGACTACTGATCTTCAATTCGTTCTTCTCGATCGCCAAACGGGCGGCAATCTTGCCGTTGAAAAAACGGCTGCGCAATGAGGGAAGCGTTGGGACGTCTGCCATGAAACTCAGCGGAACACTCACCTCGGCAACAATCCAATCGTCCGTTGTTCGGAAGCGAAGATGGGGGATGAGATCGGCGTTCTTCCCGCCTCCGAAGAACCAGGCGTTCAAATCGGCCGCGGTGAATCTGAATTCCACCTCGTCCCCTTGTTGCAACGCGTCTTGGAGCGCCCTCCATTTCAATCGGGCCGCATTCTGCTCTGCCACGGAAGGAATCGGCTCAAACGAGCGAGGATACGGTGAAGTCATCAGGTAAGCACCCTGATAGGTGGAGTAGGCGCCCCAAACCACCGCTCCAACGATGACGAGAACGACGGCGGCTAAGAGAACACAGCCGCCCACGCAGAACCCGCCTTCCACGCGAAATCTTCGTGAAGTCATTGGGTGCCCGAAAATTTCCTGCGAACAAAGTCTCGAACGGCGTCCTGCCACGGACGCGTCGACAGACCCGTCGTTTTCGAAAATTTCCCGGTCGCCAGGACCGTGTAGATGGGACGACGCGCTAAGAACCTGGTCATCGACGCGAGAGTAATCGGCTGAACCACGTGAGTCTTGAACTGAATCCCCTCCTCTCGAGCCGCGTCGATCGCCCATTGAGCGTACTCGCGCCAAGTGCATCCATCGGAGTTGCACAGATGAAGAATGCCACCGACGGGCACCTCAAAGAGGAGCGGCCGAATCCATTGCGCGAAATCCAAAGTGTAGGTTGGCGACGAAACCTTATCGTCAATCGCTGAAACTGTTTCCCGGCTCAGAGCTTGCTCTAACGCCCAGTCAACGAAGCTTGGTTTATCCGGCCCGAACACCCAGGAAACTCGAATCACCAGGTGGTCGGGGTCTGTCTGGAGCAGAAGTTCTTCTCCGAGACGTTTCGCTTTGCCATAAATACTGATCGGCAGAGCCGGGTCTTCCTCGCCGTATGGACGGGAGGCCAAGCCGTCGAAAACATAGTCGGTGCTGACGTGCAAACAACGAACACCGTTGCCGGCGCAGAGCAGACCGAGTTCGGCGGGAGCGCGCGCATTGACCTGTTCAGCCTCGGTTTCGTGTTGCTCGCACCAGTCAACGTTGGTGGCCGCAGCGGCATTGATCAACAAATCGAACCTGAGACCGCTCAACTGTTCCCGAACCGGCTTGGACAGATCCAACTCCTGGCGACCGAGAGGAAGAACGTCATAGGTATCGGCAAGAAGCCGGCACAGGGCTGCGCCAAGCCGCCCGTTTTTACCCACAATGGCAATCCGCCGTTTCATCGTAAACGCTGAACCTCCCGCCACCAAGGCTCATTCTGACGGTACCACTCGATCGTTTCGGCGAGACCTCGTTCCAGATTATGCAGCGGTTTCCAACCGATCTCCGCGCGGATTTTACTCGAATCGATCGCATAGCGGCGATCATGCCCGGGGCGATCACGAACGAATTCGATCAATTCCTCGCCCTTCCCCAAATGGGCTAGAATCGTTCGCACGAGGTCCAGATTTTTGCGCTCGGTATCCGCCCCCACATTGTAGATCTCGCCGGCCCGGCCTTGGATCAGAACGTCAAAAACGGCCGCACAATGATCCTCGACGTGAATCCAGTCGCGGACATTCAATCCGTCTCCGTAGACAGGCACCGACTCGCCGGCAAGTGCTCGCACGATGGCGAGAGGCACGAGTTTTTCCGGGAACTGGTATGGCCCATAATTGTTTGAGCAACGAGTGACCACGACATCCTGGCCATAGGTTCGGTGCGCCGCCAAGACGAGCAGATCAGCCGATCCTTTGCTTGCCGAATAGGGCGAACTCGGATCGATCGGGCTTTGCTCCGTAAATCGACCGGTTTCCCCGAGTGAACCGTAGACTTCGTCTGTTGAAATCTGGACAAACCTCTTCACACCGTGGCGTCTGGCGGCGTCCAGCAGGTTACTTGTGCCGACGATGTTCGTGTGAATGAAATTTTCAGGAGACGCTATGCTTCGATCGACGTGGCTTTCGGCGGCAAAGTTCACCACTGCAAAATAACTGTGTTTCGATAGGACCTCGTCGATTCTCCCGAGGTCCGCGATATCTGAGCGGAAAAACTCGTAGCGATCTCCAAACTCCGGGAGAAAATCGGTCGTTGACTCGAGAGAACCGGCATAGGTCAGGGCATCCACATTGGTAATGATCTCCGGCTGGTAATGTTCCAAAACGTACCTGATAAAATTGCTACCGATAAATCCGCACCCGCCCGTAACTAAAAGACGCATCGTCCGCCTTGTATCATAAAGAAGTAGTCAGTAGCCAGTAGTCAGTTGGCAGTTGGTTCTCAGTTGTCAGTTGGCAGTTGGCAGTTGGCAGTTGGTTCTCAGTTGTCAGTTGGCAGTTGGCAGTGGTCAGTGGTCTCCCGGATGGGTGAGTTCCATTCGGCCCGACGATCAAGGAAGTTTATAGATCGACAACTCCATTCAAGCTTCAACTGACAACTGACTACTGACAACTCTGCCAACTGACTACTGACAACTATTTCATCACCATGCGTTCGGTCATTCGGTTCTCGACCTGTTTCCGTTTTTCCTCGAAGGTCGATTCGCTCTCGCTGGATGCGATTTCGATCAAAGGCAACGCGGTGATGGTCACTTTGGCGAAAGGTTTCGGAACGGCAAATCCGTCCCACGAATTGAATCGCCAGAAAGCCGAGTACTCGACCAGCAAGGGCATCAGGGGCACCTGGCATCTTTCTGAAAGAAGGACAGCCCCCGGTCCGAGCCTATATCGAGGCCCTCTTGGGCCATCCGGAGTGATGCAAAGATCGAAACCGGCATCCAAACTCCGGACGAGATCCAGAAGAGCGGCCGCGCCTCGGCGCGAACTCGATCCGCGGACTGCACCCATCCCGAAGCAGCGCACGAATTCTGAGAGATAAGCCCCATCGCGACTAGCGCTGGTCAAAACGAGAAGCCCTTTCCGTTTCGGATAGTAACGGCGAAACACCACGGGCATGGCCAGGATGCGATTATGCCAGACCAAGATCACCACCGGCCGCGGGATTGGCTGATCGAGAAAGCCTGCTTCATCGATCACTTTGTAACGCAATGTGGCGCACAACAGGTTCACGAGAATTGAGCCCAGCCAGATCAAACCGCGGGTCAGGACGGGAAGCTGGTAGATCCTCGTCGAACGGGCCAGATCGGACATCCCGCCCCTATCGCCGTGCGGAGACAGGAGGTCAACTTCAAATCGTAACGCCCTGATCCGAGCCATCTTCCCCATGCTGCAGGGGCGCCACGCCATCCGTCATCCAGCAGTTATTGAATTCTCCTTCGTTCTGCTTGGAGAGAACAAAAACGTAGGTTACCTGATGTCCGTCGGCTGCAACGATCTTCACGGCGATCTTTGCCTGGTCGTCCTTCAACTCAGATCCGACAATCAAGGAGGAGAGGCTATTCAGCATCGGGGAATACAGAGGGCTTTTCACAATCCGCACGAAATTATCCAAGGGACCGGTCACCTGCTTGTTGGATGGCGAAGCGAACCGGAAGGCACGCTCGATTCCAGCATCCAATTTTGGATCATCATTGTGCTGGAGGGCGGTAACCTGATATTGGACGACCTGTTCCGGGGTCAACTCGGGCCGTGGCGTGAGATCGGAAAGTTGACCCAAAGCCACAGCCGATAACCAGGTGAACGCAAACAGGAGCAGTATTCGGCGGGGACGCACCTATCAATACATTCGCCGGATCAGCGGCGGCGGATGCAGGGGAACGGGGGGAAACGTTCGGCGTTCGGCGTTTGGCGTTCGGCGGCGCAGTCAACCTTTTGCGTTTGGAGCCGGGAGAACTGGACCATCGTTCGCTACCAGCAAGCGTCCCCGCTTTGCCTCTTCAGTAAGTAAGGCGTCCCGCCTTACCTCTTCAACTGCGGAGCCTCGGAGCAAGCCGGGACGCCTGCCTAGGTAAGCGAAGGGTCCCGCTTTGCCTCTTTAATCCCGGAAGAAAGACCCGGGTAAGCCGGGACGGCTTACTTACCGGCTCCTCAGCGAAGCGTTCTGCTTGAAATCTTCGAAGCCGAGGAACGCGGGACACTTGGTTATAACGCATTGCACTGCCGAACGCCGAACGCCGAACGCCGAACGCCGAACGCCGAACGCCGAACGCTCCTAGGCCCGTAGGCTCGTCACGTGATTGTAACAATTGAGAGATTGCCGAACGAAATGAAATTGAGGACTGGAGGATGGTGGCAAACCAGCGTATGAAAACCTCCGAAGTTTCGTTTCTCTTAGTGGCAACTCTGGCAACCCAGGTCCTCCTCGGGTCGGCCTCTGCAGCGACACAATTGCAGGGCGCAGGCGCGACGTTCCCCGCTCCCCTTTATCAGCGCTGGATCGCTGAGTATACCAAAGGGAATCCGGATGTGCAGATCAACTATCAAGGAGTCGGGAGTGGGGCCGGGATCAAACAATTCACCCAGAACCTTGTCTCCTTTGGCGCGAGCGACGCAGCGATGAAGGATGAAGAGATCGCCGCAGTCAAACAAGGCGTCGTTCTAATTCCGGCCACCGCGGGCAGCATCGTCCTGGCGTACAATCTTCCAGGGCTCGAAAACCTGAAGCTTTCCAGGGAAGCCTACGTTGGTATTTTCCTTGGGAAAATTACCAAGTGGAACGACCCGGCGATTGCTAAGACCAACGCTGGGGTAAATCTTCCGAACCTGGCGGTCACGGTGTGTGAACGTTCGGACGGAAGCGGAACGAATTTTGTTTTTACGAAACATCTCAGCGCGATCAGTCCGGAATTCAAAGACCAGGTTGGAGAGGGTACCAGCGTTACCTGGCCAACGGGCGTTGCCGGAAAAGGCAATGATGGTGTCACCGCGCTGATTAAGCAGAACAAGGGCGCCATCGGCTATGTCGAGTACGGGTACGCAAAAAATAACAAGCTTTCGTTCGCGGCACTGCAGAACAAGGCTGGTGAATTTGTGACTGCAACGACCGCATCTGGGGCAGCTACGCTGGCGACAACTCAGTTCCCGGCGAATTTGCTCCGCGCGTGGCCTTCTGATCCAGAAGGAAAAGAGGCGTATCCGATATCAACGTTCACCTGGCTCTTGCTTTACAAAAAATACGACAATACTCAGGCAGCCGAGGCCGTGAAAAAATTTGTTAATTATGGCCTGACGGAGGGACAGAAATTCGCTGAGGAACTGGGATATATTCCGTTGCCCAAGGAAGTCATCGATAAAAATTTGGAAGCGCTGAAGACGGTGCAGTAGTCTACTTCCCAAATCCGGAAGAGGCGAAGATATGGCAAGTGACGGAAGAACAAGCCCGACTGGTCACAAGTTGAGACGCACCAAGAGCCGACCTGATCTCTTCCTGGTGCTGACCTGGATGGCTTCGGTCGCCTCCGTGGCGACCCTCCTCTGGATTCTCGAGAGCATCGTCACGCCGGCTTGGCCGGCGATCCAGCAGAACGGCTTGAGTTTCTTCACCAGCACCGTCTGGGATGTCAACAGGAACCGTTACGGTGCTCTGCCGTTTCTGATCGGGACGACAGCGAGCTCGCTGATTGCCCTTGGAATTGCGCTGCCTTTAGGGGTGTTCATCGCTCTTTTCCTAAGCGAGAATTTCCTGCCGTTGGCGGTCAGGCAGGTGATCCGGTTTGTCGTCGAATTGTTGGCGGCGATACCGAGCGTTGTGTACGGACTTTGGGGCATCGCTGTAGTCATCCCGATCGTCCAGCAATTTGGCGGATATCTCTCTGATTCGCTTGGGTTTATTCCACTGTTTAGCGGACCTGCCACCGGCAACAGCATGTTAACAGCCAGTCTGGTGCTGGCAATCATGGTTCTCCCGACGATTACGGCCATCTCCCGCACTGCCCTGGTCGCTGTCCCGCTCACCCTGCGGGAAGGCTCCTATGCGGTCGGAGCGACCCGTTGGGAAACAATTTTTCGCGTACTTATCCCGGCGGCCGCGCCGGGAATTGTCGCGGCCACGATTCTGGCCTTTGGCCGCGCGATGGGCGAAACCATGGCTGTGGCGATGTTGATCGGCAACAGCCCTCGCTTGAGTTGGTCGCTGCTTTCGCCCGCCGGGACGCTCGCGGGACTTCTGGCGAACCAGTTCGGTGAAGCGCAAGGCCTCCAGATCAGTGCACTCATGTACGCGGCCTTGGCCCTCGTGCTGCTGACGCTGCTGGTCAACATGGCTGGAGAGGCCGTCCTCCGCCGTGCCGAAAAATCCACCGCTGGAATTCGCTAGTGCGATGACAAACGCCACACCTACCATCGAGTTTGCCGCCCGTTCTCTCAAGGCCGTTGACCATCATTCGAGGGTCAGAATTCTGTGGAACAGCTTTTGGACGATTCTCTGCGTGACGCTCTCGTTCTTGACCCTCATTCCGCTGTTTTCGATCGTTTTTTTGTTATTGGAGAAGGGCATTCCACTGTTGAAGCCGTCCGTTTTCACGGAACTGCCCCCGGCGCCTGGTTTGACGGGGGGCGGTTTTGGCAACGCGATCCAGGGTACTGCTGTAATGGTTGGCATTGCGTTGCTGTTTTCGACGCCGCTCGGCATTCTTTCCGCAATCTATCTGAATGAGTACAGTCCGAAGTCGACCCTAGCCAACGCCGTCCGCTTCGTCGCCAAGCTATTAACGGGAATTCCGTCCATCATTTGTGGTGTCTTTGCGTTTTCCGTGGTGGTGCTTTCGACCGGCACGGCTTCTGCCCTCGCCGGCGGAATAGCCTTGGCGGTGCTGACACTTCCAACGATCCTCCTGACCACTGAACAAGCGCTCCTCGGAGTTCCGAAATCACTGCGGGAGGCTTCCTATGGGCTCGGCGCCACCAAGTTGCAAACCATCTTCCGAATCGTCTTGCCCGAGGCTCTACCGGCCATCATGACTGGGATCATGCTTGCGGTAGCGAGAGCCGCAGGCGAAACCGCCCCGGTTCTGTTCACTGCGGCCTTCAACCAATACTGGTTGAAGTCCCTCCTGCAGCCGGCTGGCTCGATGTCGGTCCTGATCTTTAATTTTTCGACGCTGCCCTACGATTATCAGATCCAAATGGCATGGACCGCGTCTTTAGTCTTGGTGGCCCTGGTGACGATGACAAACATCGCCGCTCAGTTGGCCTTCAGCCGCCGGGGCAGGTAGGAGCGCCCCGGGGAAATTGCGGATGGCGGATGGCGGATTGCGGAATTTGGGGAATGGCGGAATTGCGAATTCAGGGCGCGGGAAGGCGAGACGCCTCACTTACTGCTGCGGGCAAACCGCGACGATTAGCTTACGAAAGAGGGTAAGGCGGGACGCCTTACTTACTTCTGCGGACGAACCGGCCGTTTGATTAACCGTTCTAACCCATTATGTCCCGCCTATCTGATGTAAGTAAGGCGTCCCGCCTTACCTTACTTCCGGTATCCAACGGCCTCTTTGCCAGGAGGCTGCGGCGCCGGCGGAGCTGCTTCTTTCGGTCCACCCCAGCGAAATGTTACCGCCGCGCTCACAATATTGACCGTAGCGTCAAATTTTCCCACGAGCTCGTGGCCTTGATTGTCGTTGAAATCGACGGTCGGATCCTGCACGAACAGATGCCCGTAGCCGAGATCAATATCCATGAAGCGAGTCGGCGACCAGCGGAGACCGGCCGAGACTAAATACCGATTGTTGTCGGGAATTCGTGGGTTGCGAAAATTTGCACCTTGAATGGGAGTCTCGTCGTAGGCAAATCCGAGCCGAAAAGTAAAATTCTTCGTCGCGTACCACTCGAATCCGATGGCGTACCTAAGAGTGTCCTGGTAATCGAGTGAAAGAACATTAGACGGAGTCGTCGAATTCTGGAAAACGATCGGGACACTCTGCAATTTGCTCCATCGGGTCCATTCGATATCGCCCATGAGGGCGAATTGACGCTCGAAACGTTGGTAGAGACTAAAATGATAAATCTCCGGCAGATCCAACTGTGCGGTGGAGTTCTGGTCGAAGAAGATATCCTGGAACGCATTGGGTTGAGGAAATTGCACAGGGGCGCCGGGAGCCGTGATGGCCGGCACGTCACGAAAACTCGCATTTCCGTTCAACGTGTGACTAATCCCTGACCGGTAGCTCACGCCGAACCGTCCGTCCTGGAAAAAAGAATGGTCATCCCCTTTCCAATACTCAAAGATCGCTCCGAGGGTGAATCCAAGTGCCCAATCGCTCCCTGTCACTTCCGTAATGCCGTCCCGGCCGCCCGGCACAAAGCCGGCGTTGTTGTAGGCTTGCTGGGTCGCTTTGACAACCGAGGGAATGGCTGCGGCGGGCACTCCTTGGGCGGCCAAAAAAGCGGGCAGCGCCTGTTCAAACTGGCCGGTGGCCTGTGCTCCCAACAAACCAAAATCGATGGCCTGGGTGAAGCGGGCCGACGCATACTGAATATCCAGGCTCGCTCCGAGCGAAATCCTATCGAACAACCGGTAGGCTATGGTCGGCTGTATATCGAACGTCGTAAGCTTTGAACGCAAGGCGCTGTAGCGACCGACCCAACCGGGGCTGTAATCGGTCTCCAAACCAAAGGGAACGCTCAGACCCACGCCGACTGTCAAATCTCCGTACTGCGGACTGCGAAACACCGGCTGTGAGAGATAGATATTCGGCAACAAATGGTTGACTCCACCATCACCGCCATTCCCGCCGCTGAGGGGCAGTCCGTTGGCTGGCGTATTCGGCAAATTGTAGTGGGATCCCTGGTTGTTGAACGTTGCCTGCGGCATCACGAGTTGCCCGCCAAATTGAAACTCACCCTGGTCCAGCAGCGCGATTCCAGCCGGATTGAAAAAAATTGTTGAAGCATCCTCGGCCTGTGCTGCGCCGCCTGCGTAGGCCGTACCCAGCCCGCTGACACTCTGCTCGTTCAAAGCGAAACCGCCAGCATTAGCCGGAGGAGGATCGCATAGGGCAAAGGCGGCCAGAACAGCGACAATGAACCCTGCCCAAAAGTGGCCCGGAGCGAGAATTCTGCCGATTTTGATCGCCACAAAAAGCATGCTATTTCGGAGACGGGACACGAGCTTGAGCATTGGGTGCATGGGTTACGCCTCGAACCAATCCAATTGATGATTTTTCTGGAAATGCTAGGCATCTGGTAATTACAACGCAATCTTAAAACCTCTTGAAAATCACTGTTTCAGACTGAGTGTGTCTGGAGCGGAGGATGCGACCTTCGCCAAAATGCGCTTGCTCAGTCGTTTTTTCGAAAAAGGCGAAAAGAACGCTTTGCCAGTCAAAGGCCAAAACGTCAGTACTTTTCGTTATGCAGACACCCAGACGCGTCTTTGATCTGCTACAATACCAACTCGACCATTTCCCACAGGCCGAAGCATTCGCTCAAAAAGTCGGCGGCCAATGGATAACGTTCTCGACAGCGGAATCGCTCGATATCATTGCCGCGTTGGCATGGGGTCTGCACCTGGCAGGCATCCGGGAAGGTGATCGGATCGCCAATGTCGCGGAAACGAATCGCGCCGAATGGTACTTTATCGATAGCGCGGTGACCTACCTTGGGGCTGTTCATCTGCCGATCTATCCAAACATCTCTTCCGAAGAATTTGAGTTTATTCTCAGCCATGCGGAAGCCAAACTGATATTCGTCTCGAGTGATCGACTTTACCAGCTTATCGCGCCGCTCCAGGCAAAGCTCCCTGCCCTGCGACACATCTACACCTATGAACCAGTGAACGGGGTCAAGCAATGGACGCAGCTTCAAATCGCAGGTCAGGAAGGTCTCGCCGATCGAGAAAACAAAACGATCCTGGAAAAGATCAAGGCGAAGGTGAGTCCGGAAGATCTGGCGACCCTGATCTATACGTCCGGAACGACCGGGACGCCAAAGGGAGTCATGCTCTCGCACTCAAATCTGATCATGAATTGTCTGGTTTGCGCTGGATTAATCCAGTGCACGTCGCCCGAGCGCGCGCTCTCTTTTCTTCCGTTGTGTCACATTTACGAACGCACACTCATCAATATCTATGTCTACCTGGGGACATCCGTCTTCTTTGCCCAGAATCTCAATACAGTCGGCGAAGATCTGCGCGATGTGCGACCGCACATCTTCGGAACGGTGCCGCGGCTACTTGAGAAGATCTACGAAAAGATCGTGGCCAGGGGAAGCCAATTGGGCGGTCTCAGAAGGGCTCTCTACTTTTGGGCGCTCCACCTGGGGACACAATGTGAACCGGGAGCACCGATCAACTTAGTGCAGCGACTGCAACTGGCGGTGGCCGATCGGCTGGTCTATCCTCATTGGCGGGCGGCCCTGGGCGGTCGTGTTCGGGCGATTATTTCAGGTTCGGCAACTTTGCAGCCGCTTCTGGCTCGCGTTTTCTGGGCCGCGCGCATGCCGGTGTACGAGGGCTACGGGCCAACGGAAGCTTCCCCAGTCATCTCCGTGAACTATCCAGCGAGAGGCCGTTATAAAGTCGGAACGGTGGGTCCGGTCATCCCGGGCGGCGAAGTCAGGATCGCAGCGGACGGAGAAATCCTTTATCGCGGCCCGAACGTGATGATGGGCTACTACCACAGGCCGGAACTGACTTCAGAAGCCATTGATGGCGATGGATGGCTGCATACCGGCGACGTCGGTGAGTTCGATGGTGTCTTCCTGAAGATCACGGATCGGAGAAAGGAGATTTTTAAGACTTCTGGAGGCAAATACATCGCGCCGCAACAGGTTGAGAACAGGATGAAGCAATCGAAGTTCATCTCCCAGATCATGGTCGTCGGCGAAAATCGAAAGTTCCCGGCGGCATTGATCGTGCCTGCATTTCAAATGGTGGTAAATCATTTTGACCAGAGAGGTGTGCAGCTGCGCTCGAATCGCGAGACTGTTGAAAATCGCGAAGTAAACGTACTGATCGAATCTGAAATTCGGCGCCTGAACGAACATTTCGGGCAGTACTCGCAGATCAAGAAGTTTATCCTTCTGCCAGAGGAATGGTCGCTGGCAGGCGGCGAATTGACGCCAACAATGAAACTGAAACGCCGACAACTGATTGCGAAATACGCGAAAGAGATTGAATCGCTCTATGGCAGGGAAGAACCAGCGACCGACAGTTTCTCAATTCCCGATGACGAACTCCCGAACGCCACCAACGTACGATAAACCTGGTGTCCTGTCGCCGTAATAGCATGTATTTTGTGGCGATCAAAACGAACTGCCGGTAAGGCGGTCCGAGCCGGACTGGCGCTAAGGGAGCAGATCTGAATCCATACCTGACAAGGACGTTTATGAAAGAACCGATTTACATAGTGGACGGCGTACGAACTCCGTTTGCGAAAGCCGGCACAGTTTTAGCAGATAGCGAGGCTGTCGATCTGGGCAAAACCGCCCTCAGGCTTCTGGTGGCCCGGACCGGAATTGACGCGTCCCAGATCGAAGAAGTGATCATTGGGTGCGTGAGTCAGCCGGCCGATTCGGCGAATGTCGGCCGAGTCATCGCTCTGCGAGCCGGGATACCCGACTCGGTGCCGGCAATTACAGTCCATCGAAACTGCGCTTCAGGGTTCGAAGCGGTTACCCAGGCCGCGGAAAAGATGCTCGCCGGACGCGGCGACATCTTTGTCGTGGGCGGCGTCGAAAGCATGTCGCAGATTCCTTTACTATATTCCCACGAAGCCGCCAAGAAGTTTGGAGCGTTCGCACGAGCCAAGAACCTATCGCAGAAGCTTGGCGTACTGAGCAGTTTCCGACCGACGGATTTTCAGCCGCGGATCGGCCTCCAGCTTGGACTCTCCGACCCTGTCTGCGGGTGCAACATGGGTCAGACAGCGGAGACCGTCGGCCGCGAGTTCAACATCACGCGTGAAGAACAGGACGCCTTTGCCATGCGGTCTCATCACAAGGCCGTGGCCGCTCGGGAAAAGCTGAAACAGGAGATCACGCCCGTCTATCTGTCCAGGGCGAAAGGGGGCCAGACATTCATGGACCAGGACAACGGTCCTCGGGAAAATCAAACAATGGAAGCGTTAGCCAAGCTGAAACCGGTCTTTGAACCGGAAACCGGAACTGTGACGGCCGGGAATTCCTCCCAGATCACGGATGGAGCCGCAGCTTTGCTTTTGATGACGGAACGGGCTCTCAAGGAATCGGGACTAAGTCCGCTTGGTCGCCTCGAGGGTTACGCTTACGCTGGGTTGGATCCTTCGCGAATGGGACTCGGCCCGGTGTACGCGATTCATCGCGCAGAGCAAAGGACCGGACTCAGCCTTAAGGACGCCGAGATTATCGAAATCAACGAAGCATTCGCTGCCCAGGTGATCGCCTGTCAAAAAGCAGCAAAATCGGAGGTCTACTGCCGGGAGCATCTGCGGCGGGAAACGCCACTCGGAGAAATCCCGGATGAAATCCTGAATGTGAACGGAGGCGGCATCGCTCTCGGACATCCCGTTGGGGTGACGGGATCCCGCCTGGTCTTGACCGCCCTCAAAGAATTGCACCGCCGAAATGCGAGTCGAGCTCTCGTATCGCTCTGTGTCGGAGGCGGGCAAGGTGGCGCGCTGTGGTTGAATCGGAATTAAGAGGAGATCGCTACCATGAACCACAATATTCACCGCGAAGTATCGGACGCGGGGATCGCGATCCTGACATTTGACCGACCCGATTCGACAGCAAACATCTTTGACCAACGAACTTTGGACGAGTTAGGGGAACATCTCGATTTCCTGGAGTCGGAAAAGAGCTTGCAAGGCCTGATTATCCAAAGCGCGAAATCAAAAATCTTTATCGCCGGCGCGGACCTCAACACTTTCACCCAAGAGATGAACGCCGAGCGCGTCGCGGTGGTGATCGAGCGAGGTCAGAAAACATTCGATCGGATAGCTCGCCTCCCCTACCCGACCGTTGCCGCGATCCACGGCGTTGCTCTGGGGGGCGGTTACGAAATTACGCTGGCCTGCGACTATCGCATCGCGTCCTCCGACTCCGCGACGAAAGTCGGGCTCCCGGAAACGAATCTCGGTATTTTGCCCGCGTGGGGAGGCTCAACCCGATTACCGAAACTGATCGGATTACCGAACGCGCTCGAGGCAATTATGAACGGTCGCCAGTACCCGGCCGAGCAGGCACTGAAGCGGGGAATGATCGATTCGATTGTCCATCGGGAGCAGCTGATCACCGTTGCGACCAAGAAAATTCAACAGAGCGGCGCCAAAAAGCGGGCCTACAAAATGCACATCTCAAATCGGCCGCCGCTCTCTAAAGTCATCAGATCGCAAGCCGAGAAAAAAGCTCTGGCACGAACACGCGGCCATTACCCTGCTCCGCTCAAAGCGCTGGAGGTCGCGTACGCAAGTCTCAACGCATCGCACGAAGAGTCGCTGGCGAATGAGAAGAATAGATTTATCGAATTGGCCTTTAGCGAGACGGCGCAAAACCTAATCGGGCTCTTCTTTCTTCAAGAGCGGGCCAAGAAACTGAAGTTGCCGAAAGAACTCGAACCCGCGCCAGCGGTGCCGGGGAAAGCGGTGAATCGAGGTTTGGTCGTCGGAGCGGGTCTCATGGGCGCCGGCATCGCCCAGTGGCTGAGCAGTCGCGGAATTCGCGTCCTGCTGAAGGATGTCGGGCCGGCTCCGCTGGGCAAGGGCATGCAATCCATCGCGAAAATCTACGGGGAGGCGGTCAAACGCCATCTGTTTTCGGAAACAGATGCCAGGAACGCTTTCGATCGGGTGCTTCCGATTTACGAAGAGGTACCGCTCCGCGAACTCGATCTCGTGATTGAGGCTGCAATCGAAAAACTGGACCTGAAACAGCAAATCTTCGCAGAGCTCGAATCGAAGGTACCTGCTGATCTGGTTCTTGCTTCGAACACATCCGCCTTGTCGATTGACGCGATTTCGGCATCTCTGCAACATCCTGAACGAGTCGTAGGCATCCATTTTTTTAATCCGGTGCATCGGATGCAACTGGTGGAGATCGTGCGCGGCACGAAGACAAACGCGGCAACTCTGGACACCGCCATCCGCTTTGTAAAACAAATCGGCAAGCTGCCGGTCCTGGTGAAGGATAGTCCCGGATTTCTTGTCAACCGCATCCTGCTTCCTTACATGGTGGAAGCGGTCCGGCTATTTGGCGAAGGTTATCGGACGGAAAACATCGATCGCGTCATGCTGGAGTTCGGGATGCCAATGGGCCCATTGCGCCTGAGCGACGAAGTCGGTCTGGATGTCTCCGAACACGTTGCGAAAGAGCTTGAGGGCCGTGTCAACCACTTGGCGCCGCCGAATAACACGCTGGAAAAGATGATCGCGAAAGGATGGCTCGGACGGAAATCAGGAAAGGGCTTTTACCAGTATGGACCCGGGGGCGACGAAAAGATCAACTCGCAACTGGGTGAATTCCAATCGGCCGAACCTGCGACGGTCAATGAAGGAGATCTGCGGGATCGACTAGTCCTCTCGATGGTCAACGAGGCAGCCCGCACCATTGAGGAAAAAGTGGTGGATGCTCCCGAAGACGTCGATTTTGGAATGATCATGGGAACCGGATGGGCGCCATTCCGCGGCGGTCCACTTCGATTCGCCGATCAACTCGGCATCTCTACCGTTGTCAGCAGGTTAAATAATCTCCGGGAGCGCGTAGCCCCCTATTTTGAACCTTGCGCGCTTCTGGCCGAGATGGCGAACCATGGTACAAATTTTTATCCTCAAAAAAAACCAATTCCTCCAACGGAATCCGAACGTTGAACAGGCCGATATGAAAGAGATGCTTGTGAAGCCTTTAGCCGTCCGGGAAAGGCCGACTCCTGCATCAATTGCGGGACAGATCTATGCACCTATCGAAAGGAAGGCTGCGACTTTCGACCCGAAGGTCCTGCAACTTCTCCTGGATGGCCAACACGCGGAGATCCGGAATACTGTCAAACGGTTGATCTGCCAGCCGGAGTTTCGGTATTATGACGGCAATGATGTGGGCGTCTATCGGAAACAGGTCCTTGATTGGACCAAGCGGCTGGCTGCGACAGGAATCGGCCGGATTTTTATGCCCCGTTCCGTCGGAGGGGAAGAAAACCTTCCCAAATCGATCGCTGCGTTTGAAGCGCTCGCCTTCCATGATCTCAGCCTGGTGATAAAGCTGGGGGTCCAGTTTGGGCTTTTCGCCGGAAGTATCCAGCGGCTTGGCACCGAATACCATCACCGAAAATATCTGCCGAACGCCGCGTCAGCGACGTTGATGGGCTGTTTTGCCATGACAGAGATCGGTCATGGATCCAACGTGCAGGGCCTCGAAACCATTGCGGTTTACCATCGCGAAAGCGATTGTTTTGTCCTCCATAGCCCGAGGTACTCCGCAGGCAAGAATTACATCGGGAACGCGGCCGAAGACGGGCGGTTGGCTGTGGTGTTCGCTCAGCTCGAGATGAATGGTCAAAAACTTGGCGTGCACGCCTTTCTCGTTCTGATCCGAGACGAGAACGGCAATACGCTGCCGGGAGTGACGATTGAAGACAACGGGTTAAAGATGGGATTGAACGGCGTCGATAACGGCAAAATCTGGTTCGACCATGTCCAGGTGCCGCGCGTCGAAATGCTGAATCGCTTCGCGAACGTGACGGCCGATGGGCAGTATCGCAGCGAGATTCAAAGCCAGGGAGCGCGCTTCTTCGCCATGATCGGAACGCTGGTCGGCGGCCGGATCAGCATCGCAACCACCGCTAACAGCGCGGCAAAGAGCGCCCTGACGATTGCCGTCCGCTACGCCGCCCGCCGGAGACAGTTCGGCTCGCCGAAAGCGGCTCTGGAAACGCTGCTTTTGGACTATCCAGCTCACCAACGGAAGCTCTGCCCTCTTATCGCCAAGGTTTTCGCGCTTGACTTCGCCCTAAAGCATCTGATCGAGCGGAACGAAACGGTGGACTCCGGCAATTCACGTTCGCTGGAGACCCTGGCTGCAGGATTGAAGGCCGTGACCACCTGGAACGTTACTCAGACGGTACAAACCTGCCGCGAAGCTTGCGGCGGCGAAGGATACCTCGCGGCCAACCGCATTAGTGCGTTGAAAGCCGACACGGACATCTACACCACCTTTGAGGGAGACAACACGGTGCTGATGCAGCTAGTGGCCAAAAATTTGCTGAGCGAGTTCAAGGATAAACTCACGGAAATGCGGCCGGCGCAAATGGCTGGGTTTTTTATCGATCAACGGCTGGCCGGCATCGCCAAACGCAATCCAGGGTTCACGTTCAACGTCAGTCCAAGCCATCTCCGCGACACCGATTTTCAAATCGAAATGTTCAGATTTCACGAGGCGACCGCGCTCTTCTCGGCCGGGCAGCAATTCCACCGTTTGACTTCCAAAAAGCAATTGGACCCCTACGGTGCGTTTGCGCAAATTCAGCGGGAGCTGCTTGATCTCGCCCACGCCCATATAGACCGAGTGATCCTCGAGCGATTCGCACATATGATCCTCACGGTTCAGTCACCACCATTGAAACTGGTGCTAAAGCGGTTGTGCGACCTGTTTGCCCTCTCGCAGATCGAATTAAATAAGGGATGGTACCTCGAACGCGGTGCAATGACCGGCTTCAAATCGAGAGCCGTCACCCGGCAGGTCGATAAACTTTGCCGCGAAGTCCGGCAGGAGGCAGTGCAATTAGTCGATTCGTTCGGTATCCCGGATGCGTGCCTCGCCGCGCCTATTGCCCTGTGAGGGCGTTCGGCGTTCACCGTTCAGCGTTCACCGTTCACCGTTCACCGTTCACCGTTCACCGTTCGGCGTTTGGCGTTTGGCGTTTGGCGTTTGGAAGCAGATGCTTGGAAAGCATCGCTTATGGTGCGAATCGATACAGCCTATGCTACTTTACGCCGTCGCGTCGCTGCGGTGGGTCCGCGGCGATGGTTTTTCCGCGTGAACTCGAGTCATCGCTCGACGCTCAGGAAAGCAATGTAGCAAGCCTGTATTTATTCTTGCTATCCAGCGATATTCCCTGCCGCACAAAATTGTATGAGGCTAACATATACAACCGGGACGGGCTACCTACCGCTTACCTTACTTGCCCTTCCGCCCAGTCGGCGAATGACTCCCGCACGGAGCGATAGCACTCGACAAACCCCGGTGCGAAATCCTGGGGGCGTGTCGCGATCCAGCCATCGACCATGTCGAGCTTGAAAAACCCGCCCATTTCAATCTCGTGTTGATTCCAGTGAAAGGGGCCATCATGGATCCCGGCAAATATCTCGATGAATTCGTGCCCGGTAGCGTCTGAAGCCGGAACTCTACCCAGTTTCGCAAGAGTCGCCGCTACACCGGTCTCTTCCTGCAATTCTCGCGTCGCACAGTCTTGGTACGACTCATTGGCGTCCACGTGACCCGCAGCGCTCGAATCCCAACGCCTCGGAAATCTGTCTTTCCGGTACGAACGCTTCTGCAGGAGCAGTTCGCCACGATGATTTACCAAGAGGATGTGCACCGCCCGATGCAACAAATTTTCCCGGTGAATTGTCGCCCGATCCGTCGGCCTGAGCGGTTGATCATTCCGGTCGACGACCGCAAGGAGTTCCCCTGGATCACTCCCATAAACGGCGGTTGGTTGCAGCAAGCCCACTATTCGAATCCACTGTTTGACCGAAATATCTTCAGCCCGCGCGGTCAAAGGAAGAGCTACCGAAAGCAGAGCACCCTCGATCCGTTCTGAGTCGCCGTATCGACCCAGAAGCTTCCTTACCTGTTTCCGGCGTTCGGAAAATCCAGCTTTCACCAGCTCGGAAAACTTCATGGCGTCGGTTTCTTCGAGTTCAGCAGGCGCTCGGCGCTTCAACAAAAGAACCACCGAAGCGACCTGCGGCTGAGGGAGAAACACCGAAGGAGGCAGCGTTTTCAGCCGGGTCACCTGCCACTGCCTCTGAATAATGACGCTTAAGCTCCCGTATTCCTTGCTTCCGGGGGCTGCGCTTAGTCGGTCCCCCATCTCCTTCTGCACCGTGAAAACCAGGTGTTCAAATGGACAGGGGTCCGCCGTGAAATGGAAGAGCAGAGCGGATGACAGATAATAAGGCAGATTCCCGATAATTTTCGCCGGCTGACGCAGAAACTCGACGCGCGTGTCGTACTCCAGGGCGTTCCCTTCAATCACCTCGATATCCGGACGGTTGTATTTCTCACGCAGAAATTTGGCGAACGCCCGATCCTTCTCCAGCAAAGTTGCCGACACCCCACAACGCATTATTTCTTCCGTCAAAGCACCAAGGCCGGGACCGATCTCCACCACATGATCCCCAGACTCGATCTCGAGTTTTTCAACGATCCAAGAGGCGAGATTTTGATCGTGTAAGAAGTTCTGCCCCAGAGATTTACGCGGAGATGCACCCAACGAGTCCAACACTGACATGATCTCAGATATTTTCACTTGGCAAATATTCTGCTGTGGGAATAAACAGCGGAAATATTCCCGCGTTTGCCAGACTTCCTCACAGGTTATTCACAAGCACGCGTGAACACTTTTCGGCGTTTTTTGCAGGGGCGATTGCGGTTCGCTAACGCGTTTTTGGCAGGTTTTGACGGTGGAAAAGCTTGCGGGCTTCTCCGATCGAAATTCCCTCAATGAAGTAACCAATCGCTGATCGGCCAACAGCGTACGTCCCCGCAGCCGCAACTCCTCCGGAAATTGCATTCCCCCATCCCGGCAAAAGCTTGACCGCGGCGCGCGCTCCCTCTCGGAAAACCATTCCCACTCCAATATTGACTCCCATTGCTGCGAAAAACTCGGCTGCGGATTTCAAACCGAGTTCACGACCGCTGACGTGCATAATCCCGGAGACCATGGCAAACTGAATCGCCGTCAGGATGGGAAAGTCGGCAAACGGGATTGGCTGCACTCCGATGGCGGCACAGACGGTCGTCAGCGAGCGAACCAGATGCTGCGCGGTTTCCAACTGGACCTTTTTTGCGCGGACCAATCGCGCCATCTCGACCTGAGCCTCCCCGGGTAATTCGCGGGTCAGCAGTTCACCCAGGGCATCGAGGTTTCGCCTTTCGTCGCGATCCGGATCAATCGAACCATCGACTCTGAACCGGACAAAAGAGCATACCGCGACGCTCTTGACGAAATGCGCAGATAACTTCCCAGGGTGGCTCAACCAGGCCTGCAGTTCAAGGCGGCGGGCTTCGACGACATCTTGTGGCGTCGCGCTGGGAAAATCGATCACTCCGATCAGGCCGGCTTTCGACTGGTGGCGCAGCTCCGCCATGTCTAACAGGCGGATGGTCTGTTCACATTCGAGACCGAGCTCGAGCGGTTGGCTTCCATCGACTAGAAACACAAACAGATCGGGACTTTCCTCAGAAATCGCGCCCGCGAGAGCGTTCCAGGTCAGGCTTGTCTCGTTCAGTCGTCGCGCATCCAGGATTCGAAATCCGCCTCTCCCCCGCAACTCGTAGGTGACCCAACCTCCAGAGAGTTTTGTCTCGACCATTTGCAGGTCGCTGCCCAACAGACCGGAAAGCAGGGCAGAAGCATCGGCGTTGGCTTTGCCCGTCAAGACAATCCTGGCGAGCCTTTGCGACAGAAAGATCTCTTTGATCGGTTTTAATTCCCCGATCACGGCATTCTGCAGCGGGCCGGGCAATTTGGAAATGATCGCTTCGAGCCTTTCGTAGATGGCGAGAAGTGTTTGACGATGCATCAGGGTCTCATTTTATTTTTGAGAACCGTTGTGATCGCCGGATCCCGTTCAGTCAGCCGCATATTACGAAGCAAGCGCTTGCAGCAGCCGCGCTACATGCCCGGGCGTTTTCACTTTTTTTAAGATTGCCTTTATTTTCTGGTCCGGTCCAATGAGGTAAGTCGTTCGTTCGGTCCCCATGTATTTTTTTCCGTAGATGCTTTTTTCGACCCAGACATGGTAGGCCTCGACGATTTCCCGATTCGGATCGCTCAATAACGGAAAGGGAAGACCATGCTCCTTAATGAATTTCTGATGGCGTTCCGTGCTATCGACGCTCACACCGAAAAGTTCCGCTTTGGATTGAAGTTCGCGCCAAGAATCGCGCAGTTCACAAGCTTGAGCCGTGCACCCTGGGGTGCCGTCCTTCGGATAAAAATAAAGAATCAGTGGCGAACCGGCAAAATCCGCAAGCTTGACCGGTTGGCCACCGCCGTAGATGCCACCGACTGCCGTAGCCTTGAAGTCGGGAGCGGGATCACCAATTTTAAGTTCCGTCGTTATCGTGCTCATGTTTGTGCCGGCAAAACTGTCACGGCTAATGGCCCTTCGCAATCCACTTCGCAGCTCCTTCCCCGGCAATGGTTCCCGTCACAAAACAACCTTGCATCAAATATCCTCCGGTCGGAGCCTCCCAATCAATCATTTCGCCGGCACAAAACACCCCGGGAAGGGAGACCAACATCAGGTCGTCGGTGAGTTGGTCCCACGACACGCCGCCGGCACTCGAAATTGCCTCCGAAATCGGTCGGGGACGCTCCAGGACAATTCGACACCGCTTAACTGCCGAGACCCAATCACGCAGGGTTTTCGGATGAGCAATTTCTTCGATCAGGGCGGCCGAGGCGGCACTTAATCGCCACGTCTTCACGACTTGTTCTTTGATGGATGCCTCACCGCGCAGGCGCTCCTTCAACTCCGAAGGCGTGGTGTCCGGTTTGAAATCAATCTCTATGGCCGGAGAAACTCTCAGTTCACGGGTCAGCTGATAAAGTGCTCCACCTTCCAATCCGTACTTGGTAATCATCAGTTCACCCTTAATCGCCTTCTCCGCACAGGTTACCTGAAGATTCTTGAGAGGCTTTCCATCGGCAATACTCAGAAACGACTCTGACCATGGATGTTCCCAGCCAACGTTGGCGGCAACAAACTCTTTCACCGGCACTCCCAAACGCCGAAACTCCTCAACCCAGAGCGCATCCGACCCGGTCTGAGGCCACGAAGCCCCGCCAAGCGCAAATATCACCGCGTCTGCGGTCACGAGCTGATATTTTTTCCCCCGTTGGAAGACCAGGTCGTACGGACCGCTGCCGAGCATTTGATGAAACCGGCGACCTACCTGGAAATCAACCCCGAGTGTGTCGAGCCGTTCCAGCCACAACTCGAGAATCATCGGGGTGCGGATATTGCGGGGAAATACCCGGCCACTCGTGCCAACGTATGTTTCCACGCCAAGCTTTTCAAACCATCGGCGAAGATCGTTTGGAGAAAACCGCTCTAGCAAAGTGCTCCACCGCTCCGGATGATCGTAGCGCTCAGCAAACTCTTCGAGGGGCTCGCTGTGCGTGATATTCAAACCACCCCTGCCGGCTACCAGAAATTTTCGACCAGGGGAGGCTTTCTGGTCAAAAATCGTCGTGCGAATGCCCTTCTGAGCAATTACTTCCGCGGCCCGCAACCCCGCAGGCCCTGCCCCGATGATAACAGCAAAGGCTCCGTTCAACGGCTAAGCTCTAACATTCGAATGATTGGAAGCTCGGCCCGTCGTCGTAACGTCTCGGGTAACAAAATTTCCGGCGCCAGATTTGAAAGCGCGTCTCGCAGTTTCTCCAAAGTGTTTTTCTTCATGAATCGGCAATCGGCACAAGCGCATGTCTCCGTCGGGCCGGCTATAAACGTTTTTCCCGGGAGCTCTTTTTTCAACCGGTGAAGCATCCCTGATTCTGTCACGATGATAAAGGCGTCGGCTTCCGAATCCCGGCAATAATTTATCATTTTCTCGGTCGAACAGATCTCATCAGCCAACATTCTGACCGCAAATGTACACTCTGGATGGGCGACGACCGGCGCCGACGGATACCTTTCGCGAATCGCGCCAATGCTGTTCTTGGTGAACTCCACATGGACATAACAAGCCCCCCGCCAGAGATCCATTTTACGGCCCGTCTTCTCGATCACCCAGCTGCCCAGGTTCTGGTCCGGGACAAAAAGAATGTTGCGATCGGCAGGAGCATTTTCGACGACCTTCACTGCATTCCCGCTCGTACAGATGATATCAGAGAGCGCCTTGACACCGGCGCTGCAATTGATGTAGGCGATCACATAGTAATTCCTCTCGGCGTGTTGCTGGAGGAATTTTTCCAGGCTTTCTGCCGGGCAGGATTCCGAAAGAGAACAGCCCGCTTCTAAATCCGGCAAAATCACCCTCTTTGAGGGATTGATGATTTTTGCGGTCTCCGCCATGAAATGCACGCCGCAGAAAACAATGACATCCGCATCGGTTTCTTTGGCTTTGTAACTGAGTCCCAATGAATCGCCCACATAATCCGCCAGATCCTGGATCTCCGGGACCTGATAATTGTGGGCCAGGATAACGGCGTTGCGCTGCTTTTTTAGACGCATAACCTCAGCCGCGAGATCGTATCCCTCCTTAAGTGCAACCATTGGATCAAAATTATCATTCCGCCATCCGTCCTTCGCAACTCAGTTTTCGAATTCCTCGGGAGAACGGCGGCGGAGCGTCCCGCCTTGCTCCTTTTACACTAGATCGGAATCACATCGGCGAACGAATTCGCGCCCAGCGTTTGATCTGATTCCAAGCGGCAAAGCGCGTTTGCCTGCGATAACGCGAATAACGCGTGAGACTCCTGCTTCCCGACAGGTTTGAAGGTCCCCTCCTGGTAAACACCTCTAAAATAGTGCGGTCGATCGCCGCGATTCACGAGTTCCTCTTCAAGGCGCGCACGCGCACGCGGCAATTCCAGCGAGGAACGGCCCCCGAGCTTCCAAAGCGCTGGTCGCGCAAAGAGCAGAAAAGTCACAAACGCAGAAACAGGATTGCCCGGTAAACCGAAGACCAAGGTGTTTCCCAGGCGGCCAAACATGAACGGTTTGCCCGGCTTAACGGCCACTCTCCAGAGCTCGAGCTTGGCTCCAAGTTTTTGCAACGTCGGTTTGACCAGATCCTTCGTACCGACCGAGACGCCCCCTGCCACGACTATCGCGTCATACGACCGCGCTCGCTGGAAACTCTGTAAATGGGCTTCCTCGAGATCCGGCACGATGTCGAAGACCTCTCCCTTGGCCCCCGATCCGGTCACCAGCTGAGCCAGCATAATCCGATTCGTTTCATAAATTTCGCCAGAGTTTATCTGCTCGCCCTGGGATTTGAGCTCACTTCCGGTCGCAATAATTGCCACCTTAGGACGTTTAAATACCGGTAATTCGGTCGTACCCTGAGAAGCGATCGCGGCCAGTCGCGGACCAGTCAGAAGGCTTCCTTTGGATGCAACCTTCTGGCCTTCGCAAAGATCGCCGCCGCGCACCCTGATATTTTCCCGGCTGGCGACTCCTTCGCGGACAAGAATCGAGTTTTCGTCCGCGTCGACGTCCTCCTGCATGATCACAGCGTCGGCAAGTCGAGGGATCGGCGCGCCAGTGTAAATCCGGATCGCTTCTCCACGCCCCACGCTCAACGCGAGATCCGGCCCGGCGGCTTGTTCACCGCACACGACCAGACGCGCACCGCGCAGCGCGTCTTCGGCTCGGACAGCGTAACCATCCATGGTCGAGTTATCGAACCTGGGCAATGCGACTGTCGCGACGATGTCCTGCGCCAGCACCCTGTCCCCGGCTTCCCAGATCGGGATATGTTCCATCATCGGCGGTCCCACCGACTGCAGCACCCGATCCAAGGTTTCCCGCTCGTTCAGCAGCATACCCCAACCAAAACGCAGAGGGCGGAAAGAAGCAAATCGTCAGAATTCAGAATTCAGGAGTCAGAAGTACTGGGGTATTGGGGTATTGGGGTACTGGGGTAACTGGCACCGATTGCTTTCTCCATTCATCCTTCTTCTATTCCTGGCGAACCGTCTCGATCAGCGACCGAGGACGAAGGACGAAGGACGAAGGACGAGGAGGAGGAGGAGGAGGAGGATTGGGACTCGACCCTAAACAGATACCTTTTTTTGTCGCTCTGCCCCCACTGTTCAGACAACGAAGGCTCCAAAAATCTGGGCTTTCTTGACACGGCTACGACCCCCAGCACTCCAATACCCCAGTACCCCAGTCGGGCCCTAATTTTTGTTCACAGGCTTGAGCTCGAAATTTTGTCTGATTCGCAGATCGCGCGAGGATGCGCCAATGGAGATCTCGTACTTTCCGGGATCTGTTCTCCATTGACTGGTGCGCGAGTCAAAATACGCAAAGGACCTGCGGTCGAGCAAAAGAGTTGTCTGCTTTGATTCGCCCGGCACCAAGAAGACTTTCGTAAACCCCTTCAGCTCTCTGAGAGGCCGTTCCACCGTCGGTTGCAGAGCAGCCAGGTAGAGTTGTGCTACTTCCGCTCCAGCTCGATCACCGGTATTTCGAATCTCGAACGAGACCTTCAAGTTGCAGGGATCCCCGCCGTCGCCCGGTTCGATTCGCAGGTTCGAGTATTCGAATCGAGTGTACGAGAGCCCAAAGCCAAACGGGAACAACGGATCGATCCTCAGCAGATCGTATCCTCGGTATCCGACGAAAATTCCTTCGTCATAATGGACGCTTTCACCACCGTCATCGGAAGGATAAGACTCGAACGCAGGGTTGTCGCTTTTATTGGCCTCGAAAGTCACTGGAAGTTTGGCCGAAGGGTCGACATCACCAAAAAGGATTTTCGCCACCGCGTTCCCTCCCTCCTGACCCGGATACCAGGCGTGCAATAGCGCAGGGACCTTTTCCAACCAGCGATGCATGTCGATGTTTCCTCCAGAGTTCAGAATCACGATGGTATTGGGATTTTTTTCCGCAACGCCTCTCACCAGGTCGTCTTGTCCGTCCGGCAATTCGAAGGTGCGATCGAACCCCTCGCCTTCATTGCCATTGTCGAAGCCGACGCAAACGATCGCCGCATCGTAATCGCGAATGACATCGGGAACCTTGAGCGAAGCCCAGCCAAACTGCGCGATGGCGCCGCCTCCGCCGCTGTTCTTGTATTCGACTCGCAGCCGATAGATCTGCCCAGCTTCGAGGAATCGGGTGGCTACGTCTGGATGGGCAGCATGATCGCTCCAGTCGTCGATGATCGGCTTCTCGTCGAGAAAGACTCGAATTCCTGAATCCGCGCGCGCGCGAAAGACGTGGAGAGAGGAGGAACTGCTCTGGATCATGCCGCTCCACCGGACGGTAAACTGTGCCGGCAAACCGCCATGCACGGAATCGGGGGACGCCCAATCAAAGTTTATCCGTTGATCGATGCGGTCGATGATCGGAGTGCCTGAGAACGTCAGGTTCGAAAAATACTCGGCGCGCAAACCCTCGACCAAATGCCCGGGTCGATCTTCATGCTCAAACTCCGAGGTACCAAAATTGCCGACGCCAACGCCGAAATAGTCGACAGTCATTGCTGGTCCTTTGTTGTTCATAAGACCGTCAAGCACGCTCACAGCGTAGTAGGGGTTGACATACGAACTCCCCCAACCTGCAGGAACACCTGGGTGCGCGTCCGGTCCAAGCACGGCGATCTTTTTGCTCCTGGCCCGATCCAACGGCAAAATATTCCTCTCATTCTTCAGCAACACGATTCCTTCTTCCGCAATAGCCAATGCGGCTCTACCGCTTTCCGGATTATTTTCCGGGATCGATGGATCCCGTTGCGGGCGATCGAGGAAGCCCATTCGGACAATCATTCGTAAAATTCGGCGTACCTTCTCGTCGATCTGTTGTTCCGTTATCTCCCCGTCTCGAATCGCCGGCACCAGATTCGTCGAGTTCATCCAAGAGCCGGACGGCATTTCCAGGTCCAAACCGCCTCGAGCAGGACCTACTGCGCTATGGGTGGCACCCCAATCGGACATCAGAATCCCGTCGAATCCCCATTCGCTCTTGAGCACAGAATTATTGAGGAAACCGTTCTCCGTACAGTAGTCTCCGTTCACTTTATTGTAGGCGTCCATTACGGCGCCGACTTTTGCTACTCGAACGGCTGCCTCGAACGCCGGCAAATAAATCTCGCGCAAGGCTCTTTCCGTCACGATCACATTGATGTTCTGCCGATTGATTTCCTGATTGTTGGCCGCGAAATGTTTCACGGTCGCGATGACACCCTGGCTCTGGACCCCTCGCACGAACGGCACGACCAGTTCCGACGCCAGGTACGGATCCTCGCCGGAGATATACTCGAAATTTCTGCCACAGATCGGGAGGCGATTGATGTTTACGCCCGGAGCTAGCAAAACGTGGATGCCGCGGGCCCGGCAGTCCCGACCTATCGATACACCCTCCCACTGAGCAAGATCCCGGTTCCAACTCGCCACCAGTGCGATGCCGGCCGGATAACGAGGACTCGGTTTGTCCTGTCTGACACCAAGCGGCCCGTCGGACATGCGAATCTCTGGCAGACCAAGTCTGGGAATTGGTCGAATGGACATCGCATGGACTCCCCCGATGTAATCGAGCTTCTCCTCGAGCGTCATCTGCCCGACGAGTTTCTCCACTCGTTGCTCTTCGGATTCGGCGGCTTTTCCGAGAAAACCAAGAGAGAACTGGATCGATACGCAGGCTAGCAGGCACAGGCCGCGAATCATTTTTGGCGGCGACGCCATCGCTAGCTCTCCTCCCCTGGATGAAGCTCTCTTGGCAAATGAACGACTCGATCGTTGAACTTGTGAGCATCGATTTCTCCTGGCCAGCTTTCGATTTCCTCCAGAGCCCGGCTATGAAAGCCTTTTCGCTGCCTAAGCACTTCCAAGGCGCCCTCATACGAATCCTTGACCGCGTCTTTCATATTTCCGTTATTCATCTGCAACGCGACCGGAAGCAGCGTGCATGCGAAATGATCGAGAATCGTGATCACATCATCTGTTTTCATGAGACGATTCTACCAGACAGGAGTCAGGAGTCAGGAGTCAGAAATCAGGAGTCGCAGAAATTGGGTTATTAGAGTACTCAAATACCCCAATATTCAAATACTCCAATACCCGAATACTCCATTTCTCCTCACTCCTGATTCCTGACTCCTGTCTCCTGTCTCATGCGGGCCTTGATCATGATTTTCGTTCTGACTTGTGCTCCTGGCGAACTGCTGTTCGGTTGGGGTGCCGAAGGACACCGCGCCGTTGGAACGCTGGCTCAGGATCTGATTTCGTCCGAAACGCAGGTAAAAGTGCAGCAATTGCTGCATCAGTCCGGAGACAGCGACCTGGCGAGCGCTTCGACCTGGGCTGACGAAGTGCGCGAAAATGCACATATTGACCGGCCCCGCCCCAAAGACGCCGAAGATTTCAATCGTCAATTCCCGAACAACGCAAGGTGGCACTTCGTCAATTTACCGCTCGGAACCGGCTCACTCGCCGAGGCAGAACGATTTTTCGATGGCAAAAACGACATCATCCACGCACTCGAACGTTGCATCGCAGTTTTGGAAACGCGCGAATCGGCGCCCGGAGAACTCAGCCGGACACAGGCGCTCCGACTCCTGGTTCACTTTGTGGGAGATATCCACCAACCGTTGCATTGTGGCACCGGTTTTTACCGAATAAGCGAAACAACTCCACCGCTGCTGGTGACAAATCCGGACGAGGCGTTTGGTCTGCCGAGTGACCGCGGCGGGAACGACCTATTTTATGGGCCAAAAGAGAGGCTGCATGCCCTCTGGGATGTGGTTCTCGTCGAGCGGGTCGCCGACACTTTCGATTCCCGCGCCCTCGCGGCGCTTCTAAAGCAGGAATATCTTCACCATGCATGGACGGCAACACCCGGCGACTATCATCGCTGGGCCGAAACATGGGCGTTAGAGTCAGTGAAAGTGGCGGCCTCGGCGTATGCCGGCATCCGATTCAACTCGGTCGAGACAATGGGCGAATCAAATCCTCTTTGGATCTCGATCACGTTGCCGCGTGATTATGAGGAAAAAAATACGGACCTGGCCGCCCAACAACTGACCAAGGCCGGGGTGCGATTGGGGCAACTTTTAGACCGGATTCGGTGGCCATAGTGTACCGTCTCCTAAATCCCTTGTGCAGACGACCCATTTTGAACGCAACGAAACCCAAGGGATTTAGGAGACGATGCATTAGTGCATCGTCTCATAAGTAGGAGGCATACCGTTGGCTTCAAAAGGGTTTGGATGCTAGGCGCGAGTGAGGAGCGTATCCGCTGCGATACGTAACGAACGAGCAACGACGCAGACAAACCCTTTTCAAGCCAACCCGGAGGGCCGATGGCGCTTTTGCCGATTTTCTGCGTTGCTCGCTCCTCACGTACGGATTTAAGTACGCTCGTCGCTCGCGCCTTGAAAATCGGCAAAATCGCCGACGGCGGTATGCCTCCTACTTATGAGACGATGCACTAGCCCGAAAATCTGACGCACGCCTTGGCGGGCGCGATTTTCTCGCTTTACGGAACGAGATTTATTCTGATGTTTTGGCTTAACGTCGGACAGAAACCGGACGATGGATCCTACAATGAGCTTCGATCGATGGTACTTGCCTTGCCTTCGCCTGACGTCGGTGCTGGCTTTCGTCCTGGTGGCAACTGTTTCCGCCCAAGCTGATGACACCTGGCACAACGTCTATCACAGCCTGAAGAAATTCTTCACTGGGAAATCAAGCTCCAGCAGCACGCCCGTTCATCACCGTGTAAGAAGATCCGAAGACCACGAGAAAACCAATCCTTCCACGGGACCCACGCCATCAGCAGCAGATAGTTCTCATTTAACTGAGGCCTCCGCCACCCCGCGTGTCGTCATTCTACCGGCAACGTCGCCAACCACGGAAGCGACTCCCGGAACAGAGAACTCCGTCCGGGCACCCGAAGCGGTCGTTAAACCGGAGCCTTCACCCGATTCAGGGCCTGTATTGCGATCGCTGTCCGCGCCAACGCCCGTGAGTGCTCCCACCATTTTTCCATCCCCGACGCCCCGAACTGGGAACACGGCGACCGACTAGTGATTTCATCCATGGGAACGCGGCCGACGCTTTGAATGCTTGACGGTATGAGCGGGCGGTCCGGTCGATTCTCTGACTTGAAGAGCGCAAGGCAATCTGGTCGTGGTATGGTCTGCTTTGGCGTTGCGTCCACTTAGCATGTGCTGCATAAGCAGATTCCACCCTAGCTTGACCATTTCCGCCGTCGGTTGGCTAATCGTCGTGATGGAAGGGCGCAGGGCCACCATCCAGTCGGCGTCGTCGAACCCAATTAGCGAGATGTCGCGCGGCATTTTGAGATCGAGTGCATGGATTGCCTTGATTGCACAGAGCGCTGCGACACTGCTGGCTGCGAAAAGCGCAGTCGGCCGATCGGGCCGTTGAAGCTCCTGGTCGATCGCGCGGCGCAAGCCGTCGGCCGAAGGACCGCCCACTAATATTCGCGGGCTTATTGAAATGCGCGCTTCCTCGAGTGCTCGCGTATGACCCGCGACGCGATCGCGCATGGTACCCAAGTCTAAAGTTGGCACCATGACGGCAATCCGCTCATGATTGAGACGGAGCAAATGCTGGGTGGCGGCATAACCACCGCCTTCTCCATCCGTTCCGATGGTATCTACCCCGGCCAAGTCGAGTCCCCGGTCCAGGACGACCAACGGAGGCAGCAACACCTCGTTCAAGGCGGTCGTCAAGAGCGATGTGTCGGAGGCCGGAATCACGATCAGGCCATCGATTTGCCGAGACAACAAGGCTTGCACGCGCTGCCGCTCACGCTCGACGCTCTCTCTGCTTGTCACCACGGCGAAGTCATACCCGGTGTCTGAAGCGAACTCCTCGAAATCGTACGCTATGGCGGCGAAAAAGCTGTTGATGATGTCTGGAATAACGAGTCCAATCAGGCGGCTGCGCCGGCTGCGCAGACTGGAAGCGAGGCTGTTGCGCCGATAAGCGAGCGTTTCCACCGCCTCCAACACCCGCCTTCGGCTGTCGGGGCCCACGCGACCGCTTCCATTGAGCACATTGGAGACGGTCGCAATGGAGACGCCGGCGTGGTCCGCGACGCTTTGGATGGTCACTCGCTTTATCCGGTGAGGACTCATGCTACGGAAGACGGGTTGCCGTACGATCGGCTACGGATTTCAAGTGGAAACAGAGGCTGCGGGTCAGATGGAATAGCGATGGGTACCGACATCAATGGCTGATAAATAAAAAGGAATTCCAGGGCAAACATACGTTCCCAGCGGAAGTGATGAAACGTTATATCAGTCCTAACCTAAATCATCCTCGTGTTTTGGCTGCTCGGCTTGGGAGGAAGCTGCGGCCCAGAAAAATCATCCCAAACAGTCCTTAACTTCGCGCCATTCAGGTCACGCGGCTTGACTGGGGGAAGAGTGTGGAAGCCGCGCAAACCGATTGACACCCCCGGGGAGAGAAAGTATTCTTTTTGGTTAAACGTTTTATCTACGTTAACCAACGACCCACCCTATGTTCCCCCAATTCCGGACCGAGATGACGCCGTCCAACGGCGAGAGAAACCTACGCGCGGATTTCGCGCGGATTAGTGGAGATGTGCCATTGACCCTGCGCCTGCCAAGGCGCGACGCAGGCGTTCGTCAATTTCTTCTGCCAGTTTGCTGCAGCGTGCGGGAGGAAACAAAATGAAATTCCTGAAAAAATTCGCCTTGCTTGCCGGTGCTGTATTGGTCTTTGCGACCTTCAATCCTGCCACGGCTGCAGAAAAGCATCTGACCATCTTGTTCGCAATACCCGATTTGGCTTTCCCGTTTTTCGTGCACATGGCGGACCAAGCCAAAGACGAAGCAAAAAAGACCGGCGACATCGATATTATTGTGTCTGATGGCCAGCGCAGTTCGACCAAGGAGACTGCGGACGTTGAGGCAGCGATCACTAAAGGCGTCAACGGCATCATCATCTCCCCGAACGACGTCGATGCTTTGGCACCCGCGATTCAGGAAGCGGTCGATGCAAAGATTCCGATTGTGACCGTCGACCGGCGCGTCAACAAGGTCCCGGGCATCCTGGCGCATGTCGGCGCCGACAATGTTAAAGGCGGCGAAGCGCAAGGCCAGTTGATCGAGAAGCTGTTTCCGAACGGCGCCACCGTAATGAACCTTCAGGGCCAGTCCGGTGCCAGCCCCGCCATTGACCGCAACAAGGGGTTGCACAATGTCCTCGATCAGGCCAAGGACAAATATAAATTCGTCTTCGAAGACACCGCCGGTTTCGATCGCGCGAAGGGCCTCGCGATGACTGAGTCGGCCCTCGCAGGCATGGCGACGCCACCAGACGTCATCGTCGCCGCGAACGATGACATGGCGTTGGGAGCGCTAGAGGCGCTGAAGGCCCGTAACCTCCTTGGCAAAGTGAAGCTGATCGGCTTCGACGCCTTGCCCGAGGCCCTTGGGCAGATCAAAGCCGGCAACCTGACCGCCACTATCGAGCAGCTACCCGGTGGCCAGGTACGCGGGGCGCTCCAAACCTTGGTAGCACTTCTTCGCGATGGCAAAAAGCCGGACCAGCAGGTGACGCTGCTTACTCCGATTGCGATCACGAGCGAGAACCTGGATAAGGCCGAACGGCTGAACGAGGTGAAATAGACCTCAGATTTCGAGACAAAGCGGCGATGCTTGGTCGTGAGGCGTGGCGCAGTCGAACGAGTTCAGCCGGCGCCATCGCCG
>Ga0210387_10000214_pt1 | contig 42387 bp, 63 predicted proteins | sample IncBWC7OmetaG_FD_160108 | JGI IMG/M metagenome (GOLD analysis project Ga0210387, IMG submission 160108) | Forest soil microbial communities from Barre Woods Harvard Forest LTER site, Petersham, Massachusetts, United States - Inc-BW-C-7-O ... | reverse complement strand
CTGTGACGATTGGGTGGGGCTACTGGCGGGTTTGCTCAGACTACATTGAGCAAGACTCATTCGACCAAGAGTTATTGATCAAGCCCATCCGTAACACGTTTACCGTGTACATGGACCCGGCCAGCACCTTGCCCACAGGTGAGGATGCGGACTGGGTAATCATTACCGAAATGATGAAGCGGGAGGATTACAAGCGCGATTACCCGGACGCGGCTAACACAGAATTCCAGCATACGGGCAACGGCGATGCGATGGCCGAATGGGAGTCAAAGGACGAAATACGGCTTGCCGAGTATTACCGGATTCGCAAGTCCACCGAGACGCTGTACCGCATGACTAACGGCATGGCGCTTTTCAAAGATCAAATCGAAGAGCTAGAGGCGGATCTATCCGCCGCGAAGGTCACCTATGCCATGTCGGGTGGTAAAAAGGTTTCGCGCGAATCAACGCGCAAGTGCGTTGAGTGGTATCGCTTGAATGGTCAAGCCATCGTTGATAGGCGCAGTAGGTCCGATAATCCGCTCCCCGATAAATGGATTCCGGTAATCCGTTGCGAAGGCAATGTGCTGGATCTTAACGGCCGAGTGCGCCGTAAGGGCATGGTCTGGGATTTGATGGACCCGGCGCGCATGTACAACTATTGGCGCACGATGGAAACCGAGCTATTAGCGCTTGCGCCTAAGGCACCTTGGGTAGTCGCCGCCGGCCAGCTTGACGGGCACCCCGAATGGAAAGATGCGAACCAAAAACCTTACAGCGCTTTGGTTTACGAGCCTGCCGTCATTGAACAGCCTGACGGCTCTAAACAACTTTTGCCGCCGCCATCCCGTACGCCGCCCGTCGCTGTGCCTGCGGGTGCCGTACAGGCAGCGCAAGGCGCTCAGCAAGATCTCATGGCCGTGGCTGGCATGCCACATGATCCGAGCGCGGACGTACCCGGAGCGGCGATATCTGGCGTTGCTCTGCAGAGGCGCCAAGCCCTCTCGGACATTGGACACTATCAATACTACGATAATCAGACGCGTGCGATTGCGCATACAGGGCGCATTCTCCTATCGCTGATTCCGTTTTATTACGACACGGCGCGCATGCAACGCATCATAGGGGAAGATGGCATCCCCGACATGCAGGCGATTAATACGCCGCAGCCTAATCCTTTAAATCCTGCAGTCATGGAAATTAAAAATGACCTGAAGGTGGGCCGCTATGACGTGGTTATGGATACGGGCCCAGGCTATGAGACAAAGCGCCTGGAGGGCGCTAACTCGATGCTTGAGTTACTTAAGACGGAACTTGCTAAGCCTATCGCCGCTGTCGGCGCTGATTTGGTCGTTAGGTCTATGGATTTTGCTGGGGCTGATGATTTGGCTAATCGTCTAATGCCAACTAACCAGGCCGGCATGCAGAAAGCTATCGCAGGACTTCCGAAACAGGCACAGCAAATTGTGCAAACGATTCAAGGGCAGATGCAGCAACAAAGCCAAGTCATACAGCAGTTACAGCAGCAACTCAAGTTTAAGACCGATATAGAGCATGGCTGGATGAGCGTCGAGCGCGACAAGATTAACGCGAATCTCAAGAATGCGACCGATGCGGATAAGACCAAGAAAGAAGATACGGCAGTTCGTGCGGTCACACAGGTACACGTCGCCGAGATTCAGCAGACGGGGAATCTACTCGGCACGCATGTACAGGCCGGACATGACGCGGTTGCGCGCCGCGAAGAATTGGCGAGCGCCGAGAAGATTGCCAAAGAGGCGGCGGCGAAGCCGAAAGCCGCATGATTTTCTTTAAGCGAAAACACCATCACAAACAGTTCTACCCCGCACGCGCGGTAACGCTAGTTGTGAATTCCATCATCATCCATTTACAGGGGAATAACTTGCAAGTAAATCTAACTTGGACAACGCCGAGCACGCGCATCGATGGCACGCCCTTGGCGCTTACTGATATTGCATCTACAAACGTTAGCCGCAACGGCACTATTATTGGTTCACCTATCGCCGTAGTGGGCGCAATGGCGTTCACCGATTCCACCCCGCTCACAGGCTCGGACGTTTACACGGTTGATACCGTAACAACTGATGGGCTTGTGTCGGCCGATTCTAACGCAGTAACGATTACGGTGCCGGCGGCCAATCCCGCTTCGGCAATCACCGATCTTGCTGGGGTCTTGATTACCCCGTAAGTCGATAAAAGCAGAGTTGCTTAAAAAGCAGATGCGCTTAAGTGCGTAGGGAATCCCTATGGGTAAAGTTGTTACGTCGGGCGGTTTGAACGAATTTATTGCGAGTGGTAAACACGAAGAAATCAAGAGTGATCCTAGGCCGCAAAAGGAAAAAGATGCGCCGCCGCTCGAAGTAGTCAAGAAACAAGCCCCCGTTGACGTAAAGCCCGAAGCCAAGGAAACCGAAGAGTACAAAGACCCCGACCCGGATACGCAAGCATTCCTAGAGCGTGACGAAAAAGCGCGCAAGGTTGTCGGTAAGAAGCACGCCGAAGCCATGTCTTTTAAGGCGCTGGCCGACAAGCGCGCGGCGGAAGTTACGGAGGCGGAAGAGTTTGCAAAGGCGCAATGGAATGCAAAGAGGTTATCGGATGAGAGAGCAGCGGAATTAGAAAAGCAGTTAGAAGAGTTAAAGAAAGGTGCAACGCCAGTTGCGCCGCCAGCAGAGAAGGGTAAGCCCGATCCTAAGTTATTTGTCGATGATAAGGGCCAGTTTAAAAGCTTTGAATATGCCGAGGCCTTAGCGGCCTGGGCCGCAAGCGACGCGGTAGAAAAAGATCGCAAGCAACAAGCACAAGAGCGCGCGCAAGCCGAGGCTGCACAGGCCGAAGCCCTTGCGCGTTCGCGCGTAGCGGAAACGGAAAAACGCCACCCTGATTTTAAGGAAGTCATGGCGGCGGCAGATGTTCGCACTCATACGCAGGTAATCAATTATCTGTCCGGGTCTGAGTACATCGGCGAAGTTTCCTACTACATGGGGAAGCACCCCGAGTTTCTAGCCCAAATCAACGCGATGCACCCGCTTAAGGCAATAGCCGCAATCGGTGCATTAGAAGCAACGTTTGCGAAACCGCCGGCAAAGGAAGAGCCGCAGCAAGCAAGCGTTGCTACCAGCGCAGCGCCGCCGCCCATCAAGCCTCTAAGTTCAAGTGCGAGCGTCAACACCAATGTTGACCCCGCAAAGATGACCTATCGCGAACTTAGAGCCTATGAACGGCAGCGCTCCCGAAACAAATAATTTAGGAGCGATTTTCAATGGCTAATAACCTTCTCACCATGTCTTACATCACTAATGAAGCGTTAGTGGTGCTTGAGAATGAATTGGTTATTGCCAACCGCGTGGAACGTCAATACTCGAATGAGTACGCACAGACGGGCGCGAAAGTTGGCAATACGGTTAACGTGCGGCGCCCGCCGCGTTATATCGGCACCTATGGGCCACCCCTAAACGTTGAGGACAGCAACGAAACGTTTACTCCCGTGGTGCTTAATTATCAGTTCCACGTTGATGTCCAATTCACAACGCAAGACTTAGCGCTGTCGATGGACATGTTCAAAAAGCGCATCTTGCGCCCGCAGATCGCGGCGGTTGCGAATCGTATCGATTCAGATACGGCGCAATTCGCATTTTTGAATACGGCGACCACCTTAGGTACTTTCGGTACCTCGCCGGCTTCTTACAAGATTTTCTCAGACGCCCGCGCTTTCCTTGCGGCCGAAGCGTGCCCAACAGAGGGTGAGAAAAATTGCGTACTGGACCCGATCAGCATGAGCGCTGCTACCGATTCAGTGAAGGGGCTCTTTAACCCTCAAGTGCAGATCGGCGACTACGTCGAGAAGGGCTTGATAGCCAAACAGTTTGCCGGCCTTGATTGGTGGGAGGACCAAAACGTCCCCACCTTCATTACTGGCGCGCAAGGCGGCGCCCCCACCGTTACCGCAACGCCCACTGGCACTGCGCTGCTGACTTCCGGGTGGGCCGCGTCTGGCACCTTGTCCACTGGCGGATGGACTGCCTTCACGGGCGTTATCAAGGTGGGCGATACCATCCAAATTGCGGGCGTGTTTGCGGTCAACCCGCAAAACCGCTTGCAGTACGGCAAAGCGACTAAGCAATTCGTCGTGCTGCCGCCGGGTGGTTTTGTGTCCCCTGCGAATGGCGCAGCAACACAAGGCTTGACCTTTGGGCCCGCGACGCTCGCTAACGGCACGTTTAACCCACTCACGGGCGTTTACACCTCAAGCGCGGGCGGACTGCTTACGCTCACGATTGGCGACGCCATTATATCGGGTGGCCAATTCCAGAACGTAACAAGCGCGCCGGGTATCTCGGCGGTAATCACCGTCAACGGTGGAACTGCAAATGCAAACGTTACGAGCCCGCAAGGCTTGGTGTTTCACAAGTACGCATTCGCGCTTGCGTTTGCAGACTTGCCGCTGCCCCAAGGCGTGGAAATGGCTGTACGTGCTTACGATGATGAAGATGTGGGCATGTCCATACGCTGCGTTACGCAATACACCATCAATAACGATTCGGAGCCGACAAGGGCAGACGTTTTGTATGGCCCTGCAAGTCTTTATCGCTCGCTCGGCATTCGTATCGCCGGCTAACCCTTAGGAGAAAATTTAAATGGCTAACGTAAATCTGGGGCCGGCGGTTACCTCGACCCCTTCCCAATTAGCGGTGCTAACGCCCGTCAACATCGCGGGTCCCACCGTGCCAGGGCAAGGCGGCAACGCCTTGCGCTTGCTCGGGGTGGCGCGTGGCGTGTCGGTCGCGGGTGCTGGCGATGCGGCACTCATGCCGATCATTAACTCAACCTCTTGGCTGCCGACGCAAATGGTTACTTCTAACTCACTCTTGGCGGGGGTGTCGGGAAGTATTGCGACGGCAACGCTAGGGCTTTTCACGGCAGCGGCCGGCGGTGGTACTGCGATCAAAACGGCGGCGGCACTTGCGGGCAATACCTCGCAGACGGCGGCGGTTGTGGTGGCGACCACGGTTACGGCGGTCTCTCAAACGGCGCAAACCGTTTTTGTGAACATCGGCACCACGGTTGCGACTGGTACGGTTGACGTCTTTTTGTACGGCTTCGATATTTCTTAAAACATTTCTGGTTGATGTTTTGCCCCCAATTACGGGCCCGGTAGAAGCGGGCCCTTTTTTTTAGGAGTTATCGAACATGCCAGGTGGAGCAACCGCACAACGCGGGAACGAATTATTTGCGCAAATGCTTTCTTTACCTTTGGTCACGGTGCCGAACTTACCCGCAAGTTCAACTGTTACGCAAACCTTTACTGTGCCGGGTACGCAGATCGGCGACTTAATTAGCTGGAATCAGCTAACCACGGTTGCAGGAATTTCTGTAGAGAATGTCTTTGTAAGCGCTTCGGGCGTGCTGACATTCCTGTGGAGTAATACAACAATTGCAGCGGTTAACGGCACGCCGCCGCAGCCGTTTGTTATTGAAGTAACGCGCGCGGAAAACGTTGTTGATGGCGGATTAGCCGCACTTCCTAACGCAGTGTTTTAAGGCGCGCCAAAATGGAAACGCGCGCATTCCAACCGCTCTATACCCCAGCGACGGGTACAACTGCGGGCACTCTTTCAGCCTCGACCACCGTTGCGGCTTCGGTTGCCAATGCTTTTACCACCGCTTTTGCTGGCACCTTAAATAACCAAGTGGTGCAAATTCAGATAGCAAACCAAACCACCGCTTGGGCGTACGTCAATTTTGGCGTGGTGGGCGCCGTAGCAGCCGCAACCATCGCGGCAAGCTACCCCGTCGCACCCGGCGCCGTGGTGGTTGTGAGCGTTGCAGCGGAGGTCAACGGCGCGGCAGTGATCTTAGCGGCCGGCGCCACGGCCGGCAGCGTCACATTTACGCGTGGTGAAGGGCTGTGAGTATCAAGAGCCCAGGCAACGGCGGGTTTAGCTCTGGGGGTTCTGGCACGGTTGGTAATCTCACTCTTACGACGGCAGCGCTCACCGTCGCGGCGGCCCAAGTTGGCATAGGCAGCACAACGGCGGCAACCGCGACGGCAGGGGCGGGCGCGGCATTACCTGCGACAGTGCAAGCGTATTTAATAATCAACGTGGCAGGCACGCAATTTAAAGTGCCGTACTTCGCGGTCTAATGGCAAGCGCAACCACAGCGCTCGATATCATCACTGGCGCGCTACTCAATATCAATTCGTATAGCCCAGGTGAAGCACTTGCCGCCCAGGATGCACAAACGGGCTTGAATGTCCTAAACGACTTGATTGATTCGCTAAGCCAAGATCAATGCTTTGTTTTTACGCAAGTCGAGACGATTTTTAACTGGGTCGCCGGGCAGTATCAATACAGTGTCGGCAACCCTGTGGGCGGTACTTTTGTAGGCACTGTCACGGGCGCTAGCAACATCATTACCGCCGTCACGCAATTCCCCTCAAATATTGCCATCGGCGGGACGCTCACTGATTTAGGCACCGCCTTTCCTTCGGGCACTGCGCTTATTCCCGTGCCCACCACGGTAACCGCGTTTAACCCCATTGCGCAGACAGTGACCATGTCGGCGCCCGCACTATTCACACCCGCCATTAATCCCGACACGATTACCTACACAGTCCCAGGCAACATTCCCATTAGCCGGCCTTTGCGTTTTCGTGATGGCTTTACCCGTGCAACCACGTCAGGCAATAGCAACTTAGATTATTCCTTTGAAATGGTCTCTTTCGACCGATACAAGGAAGAGTTACTAAAGAATGTACAGGGGCCATGGCCCTATGTTGCGGCATACCAGCCCACTTACCCCTACGGGCAATTATTCGTTTATCCCAATCCCGGCGCGGCGTATCAGGCGCACATATTCACCGATCTAATCATCAGTGAATGGGCTACCACGGGCGCGGCGTACTCGCTCCCGCAAGGCTACACGCGCGCCTTAAAGAAATTACTTGCCCTTGAGCTTGCGCCCAACTACGGCAAGACCCCCAGCCCGTTGCTCATTACGCAGGCCAAGGAAGCTAAGGAACTAATTAAAGCGGTGAATGATACGCCCGTGGTCACGCTCAAATTCGATAGCTCGATTGTGCGTTCCCAGGTGCAAGACGCGGGTTGGATTATGAAGGGTGGCTTTGTTTAAGGGCGGCGATTTTGGCTTCGTAGGCGATTCGTATCAGGCGCCTATGACCTTACAAAACGCGCAGGACTGCATCAACTTCTATCTAGAGCGCGACCCGCATGAGGCGGCAAAAATGCCCAATGCACTACTTGGCGCGCCTGGTTTAAATCCGGTAGTTAGTACGCAGACGGGCCAAGTACGCGGCGCTTGGGTTCTACCGGGTGGGCAGCAAGCGTTAGTCGTTGCGAATAACACGCTGTATCTAGTCGTGATCGCAACGCCTGCGACACAGACGAGCCCGCCGACATTCTCAGCTAGCGCTGTGGGCACCTTGCTCACCAATAGCGGCCCCGTGGTGATGCGCGATAACGGCGTGATCCAAAACGGCTTAGGTGGCTTCGTTCTAATCGTTGATGGCACGTTCGGATATTACTATTTGATTGCTGGCGCCCCGCAAGTGGCGAGCTTTACGGGCTCGCTCACAAGCGGTTCGGCGATTATTACGCTACCCGGCAACTTGCCGAACGGCCTCATTATCGCGAATACCCCGACGCTTACCGATATCGGCGGTGTCATTCCTATCGGCACGACAATCGTCAGCGTCGATACTATCGGGCTTACGATTACGATGAGCGCTCTTGCATCGGGAAACAGTTTCACCGATACAATCAGTTTAAATATTCCAGTATTCGGACGCATCACGGACGCAGGCTTTTTAGGCGCGCAGCGCGTCGCCTTTATTGAGGGCTGGTTAATTCTAAACCGCCCGAATACACGCACCTTTTACACCACGGGCCCGAGCCCTTATTCAATGCTCTTTCCTGGGCTCTTCTTTGCGCTCAAGGATTCAAGCACCGATAACTTGGTGACGCTATACGAAAACAACCGCGAGCTATGGCTAATCGGCGAGCGTACCTCCGAAGTCTGGTTTAACGCGGGGGGCACTAACTTTGCATTCCAGCGATTGCCAGGGGTGGGCCCGCAGATCGGTTGTGCGGCCGTATATTCAATCTCACGCGGCGGGGCTCAATTGGTATGGCTTGGGAAGAATGAACAGGGCCAAAACATTGTTGTCTGCACGAATCAATATTCTTTCACGCGGATTAGTAATCATGCGGTTGAGCATGCAATCACACAATACCCGGTTGTAAGCGATGCTATTGGATATTGCTATGAGGAAGAGGGGCACTTGTTTTACATGCTCATTTTCCCCACAGCCGATGTTACATGGGCTTACGACTTCGTCTCGCAGACCTGGGCCAAGCGCTTAAGTTGGGACCCCATAGCGGCTGTCTATCATCGACACCGCTCTAATTGCTATATGGATTTTGGCGACATACGCATTGTCGGGGACTATCAAACCGGCCAGCTACATCAAATGTCTAGGGCATTTTTTACCGATGCAGGCAACCCCTTGCGGGCGCTCAGGCGCACCCCGCCGATATGGGAAAAGGAAAACCGTGAAAGAGTTTTTCATTCGCAATTGCAGATTGAATTTACCCCAGGTGTTGGCCTGCAAACAGGTCAAGGTAACAACCCCCAGGTGATGCTTCGGTGGTCGGACGATGGCGCGTTTACATGGAGTAATGAGCATTGGACGACTATCGGCCTTGCGGGCGTTACGAAAAATCGCGCGATGTGGCGTCAATTGGGTCGCGCGCGTGACCGGGTATATGAGGCGGTAATTTCCGATCCCGTACAACGGGACATTATTGGCGCAACGCTCTTCGCGGAGGGCTCGTGAGTACGACGCAGTTTCGCACCGCGCCGACCTTTACCGAACAACTAAGCGAAGGCACGCGCAATAACTCTAAGTGGTATCGGTATTTTCAGCAAAACGAATTGGGCACCCCGCCGAGTAATGAGCTAGCGATAAATATCGGTGGTTCGCCGTTCTCATATACGGCAGGCATGAAAGGCTTCGTAATTATCTCAGGGGGTACCGTTTCTAATGTGATGTTTTCGAGAACCGCAGGCACGTTCTACCTAACCGGCCAAACGGCGGGTGTGTTCCCCATGGCGCAGAACGATATTTTAAAAGTCACTTACACGGGCAAGCCCTCTATGGTGTTTGTGCCGACATGAGTGCGGTACTCAAACCGACACTAAACAATCTAGAAGGTTTACTCCAAGGCTTGCCGCAAGTCCCGGCGGATTGCGTACACGCCTTTGCGCCTGGGATTTATATCCGGCAAGTAACGCTGCAAGCCAATACGTTTGTCATGGGACACCATCACAGGCATGCGCACTTAAACATCATGTTATCGGGTCGAATGACCATGTTTAACACCGATGGCACGCGCTCGGAACTGTGCGCGCCTGTGGTTTGTGTCGCGCAACCTGGGCGCAAGGTCGCCTATGTGCATGAGCGTACCGTATGGCTAAACGTCTATGCCACTACGGAAACCGACGTAGAAAAACTAGAAGCGTTCTTGCTCGATAAGACTGAGACGCACAACGAATTGCAGCGCGCTTTCAAAGTGGACCGGGAAGCTGACCGGGACGACTTTGGTCAATTTCTATTTGAACAGAACTTGACGCCCGAGTACGTGCGCGCCGAGTCAGAGAATACAACCGATCTAATTACCTTTCCGATGGGCGCTTATAAATTCCAGATAGGAGAATCCAGCATTGAGGGTAAAGGGTTGATTTGCACCGCTGATATTGCTTTCGGTGAAGTCATTGCGCCCGCGCGCATTGAAGGGAAGCGCACCCCCGCCGGCCGATATACCAATCACTCAAGCCAACCCAATGCGCAAATGGTGAGTGATGGTAACGGCGACATATTTTTAGTGGCGCTGCGCCCGATTGGCGGTTCATTGGGCGGGCAGCCTGGGGACGAAATTACCGTAGATTACCGCGCGGCGCTCAATTTAAATAAGAGACTATCGCAGTGAGCGCAATTGCCGTTGCTGTCGTCGGTGGGGTTGCAGCCATCGGCGGGGCCATCATTGAGAGCAATGCCGCGCAGTCCGCTGCCAATACGCAAGCCGGCGCCGCTCGCAATGCTTTGCAATTTCAGCAAGGCATGTACAACCAAACGCTCAGCAATGAGCAACCCTTTTTGCAGGCGGGGCAGGGCGCAACCAGTCAATTAAATTATCTACTGGGTACGGGCACGCCTGGGCAAAACAGCGCGCAAACAGGGCAGACGGCGGCAAGCTCGCCGGCCGGCGGTTTCGGTTCCTTGAATTCGCCCTTTACTATCGATCAGTTTCACAACATGTCGCCAGCGTATCAATTCCAGATGCAGCAAGGCGCGCAGGGAACATTAAACCAGGATGCGAGCGGCGCGGGCGCACTCTCGGGCGCGGCCTTGAAGGACTTGACGAGCTTTAATCAAAATTACGCCAACACAGCTTTTAATAATGCGTTTCAGCAATATCAAACCCAGCAGTCAAACACCTACAACCGCTTGATGGGGGTTGCACAGCTAGGCCAAGGCGCGGCGAGCAATCAGGCGACGGGCGGCAGCAATTACGCGTCGAGCATCGGGCAGACGGCAAGCAACATCGGTACCGCCCAGGCTGGCGGGATCATCGGCGGCGCTAATGCAATCGCGGGCGGCCTATCGAGCGCGGCCGGCGCTTATGGGACGAGTCAAGCCCTACCATGGTTGCAAGCGAACTTAGGCGGTGGCGGTGGCGGATGGTCACCCCCTCAAACGCTTACGCCGAATCCGGGCACGGGCGATAACACCTATGGCAACTTGGGGCCGCCGTAAATGGCTGATTATCAAGCTATAGGGGCCATGACGGCGCCGATCAAGACGCCCGATACCTTTGGGCAGTTGTCCAATATCCTCGGGATTCAATCGCAGCGGCAAGAATTGCAGATTCAAGCGCAGAAATTGCAACAAGCGCAAATGCAAACCGAGGCCACCAAGGGTGTACAGGACTTTTTTACCGCTTGGGACCCTAGCGATAACATTGCGCCCGATGGCACCACAGACATTAATGGAGTGCATGGAACTGCCGCGTATAAGGGCTTAAACGGTTTATCTAAACAGGCGGTTGATAACCATTTAGTTCAAATCAAGCAAGGGCAATTGCAAAACGCGCAGAGCCTACAGACGCTTGATGCGAATACGCAGCAACAATTATTTAACAACGTATCAGGGTTAATGGGGGACCCTGACGTTCAGGCGGCAGACAAAGACCCGGACGCGGCTGCGCGCGCCAAAAATAAAATAACCCAAGCGTTCCAAGATTTCAGTAAGCAATCGCCCGAGGCTGCGCGCGTTGCCGGCATTTACAGCAAGATCGCTGACGCGAAACCCGAGCACTTAAACGATGCGCTCTATGCGCTGAATTTAGCTAATGCGTCTGCGCAAGAGCGCAACACACAAACGCAGCCACAGCAGACCTCTAACGCCGCGCAACAAATTGTTAACCGCAATGTTCGCACTGGCGCCCTCTCGGCGCCGCCGCAAGCTGGCGCAGATCTTAACCCGAGCGCGCCCACCGTCGCGGCAACTACCAAGCGCGTACAGGAAGCTGCGGGCAGTGACTTTGATCGAGCGAATCAAGTAAGCGCGGCAGTTGCGCCAGCTAAACAGACGGTACAGTTGTCGCAACAAGTGGATGACTTGGCCGACCAAGTCCACTCGGGCAAATTCGCCGATGCAATTTCAAAAGCAGCGGCGGCCGCCGGCATGACTTCCGATACGTATGCGCGGCAGTTGCTTAAAAAGGATTTAGGAAAAATTCAGGCATCGGCAACCGCTGCGGCGCCGTCTGATAAACGCAGTGAAACCATATTGTCAGGGTTCCCAGATGCGACGAGCGATACCCGGACAATACATACCGCAATGGACTATACGCGCGGCGTTGCACGCCAAGATCTAGCGCGCGGCGAGCTTTTAAATTCAGTCAAGGCGAAGGACGCGAGCTTGCGCGGGTTCCAGCATGCGGACGATGTTTTAACAAGCACCACTGATCCGTTGATGCATGAATTCAATGCGCTGCCTAAAGGAGCGGCGCGGCAGGAATTCTATAAACGCAATTTCAGCACGCGCGCGCAGGCGGAAGAATTCACAAATAAACTAAAGGGCTTAGGTCACCTGAATGTCATTGGACAGTAGCGATAGTGATCTAGATGCGGCCTATGGTCCTGCGCAAGCATCAGCAGCCCCGCAACCCATCGATGATTTAGATGCTGCCTACCCGCCGCCAAAGAAGAAAGAAAGCAAAGACGAGCCGCTTTACAACCCGGAAGCAGAAGAGGCGACTGCTTTAGCCGAAGGGTCGCAGGGATTAGCGTCAGTAGCGAGCGCGGGGGCCGGTACTTTGCTCGGTGGCTTTCGCTATGCGATGGGGCTGGATAAAAACCCCGAGGACGTGGCCAAAGTTGCGCGCGCGTTTACTTATGAGCCAAGTACGCAAGGGGGTCGCGACGTAGCGGGACTTTTGAGTAAGGGCGCATCCTATCTTGGACAAAAAGAAGGCGAAGCGGCGGGCGAATGGGTTTTAGATAAAACTGGCAGCCCCGTTTTAGCCTCTGCGGCGAATACGCTTTCAAATGTGCCTCAGTTTCTAATACCAGAGGCCTTGGGCCGCGTCACTAGAGCGGCAGAAACGCCGACAATAGCGGCGCAGGATATCGTCAATAAGGCGCATGAAGCGCAATCCCTCGGCGCCGCTGGCGTTGCGACTGATGTAAGCAAAGCATCCCCAGGGATACAGCAAGCCGTTGTGGAAAGTGGCGGTGATATTCATAGCGGCGCATTGAATAGGCATATACAAGCGGATTCCTTGCCGATCCCTGCGGAATTAACCAAGGGGCAGGCGCGGCAAGATCCGGGTTTAATTTCTGATGAGCAAAACGCGCGCGGCGGTGAGGCTGGTGCCCCATTGCGTGACCGCTTTGCAAGTCAAAATCAAAATCTTATAGAAAACTTGGATGAAATACGCCGCGAAGCTGCGCCGACTGCGGTAGGCAATGACCATGTGCAAAACGGGCAAGCGCTCCTAGATAAGTACAAAGATTATGACGAGCCCATAAAGGCCGATATTTCCGCCAAATACAAAGCGCTTGCCGACGCTAACGGTGGGGACCTGCCAGTTGATGGCAATAGCTATGTGAATTCGGCTGATGCGGCACTCAAGAAAGCAAACAAGGCGCGTTATCTGCCCCCCGAGATTCGCGGCACTTTGGACGACTTGCGCGAAGGTGGGAATTTCACGTTTGATAATTTCGAGAACTTACGCACCGATCTTGCCGCCGCTGTTCGCAAAGCAGACCGCGCGGGTGACGGTAACGCCAAGGCGGCAATAAATATTGCGCGCAATACGCTCGAACAATTGCCGTTGACCGGCGGCGCTGCCGCGCTTAAGCCACTGGCCGACGTGGCGCGCAGTGCTGCAAAAGCACGTTTTGACGCTATCGGTAGAGACCCAGCATATGAGGCGGCCGTTAATGATGATGCGCCAAAAGGCGATTCGCCGCTTGCTAACAAGTTCGTCCAAAAATATGTACTTGGCGGGACTAAATCGGGCTTGCAAGAAATGCAAAGGAAGTTCGCGAATGACCCGGACGCCAGCGGCACAATAAAAGCGGCGGCGCTGAATTACCTTAAAAACAAGGCTGGAATCGACGCATATACGAATGCGGGAAATTTCAGTCAATCGGGTTTCAATAAAGCGCGCGCCGAATTAGAGCCGCACATGGATCAATTACTCGACCAGCAAACCGCAACCCATGTTAGAAATTTGGGCGACGTTGCGCGGTATGAGCAGATGCAGCCCAAGGGTTCCTACGTGAATAACTCGAATACATTTACGGCGGCGCTCGGGCGCGGCATCAAGGGCACGGCGGAACAGGCGCTTAACTTTATTCCGGGCCCGATCAAGGTGGGTTCTGCCTTGCGCGATGTAGCGGCAAAGCAAGCCGAAGCGCGCAAGGTGCGCGAAGCGTTAGCGCCTGGCGCGGGTATTAAAAATGATTGACCCGAGCGCAGTCATAATTTTTATTAACAGTAAAAAAATGAAGGTTGCGCCTGCCGCGAAGATCACATTTTCACCAAGGAACCAGAGCACGAAAAATACCGAAAGGGCTAACAGGACTTTAAACACGTAACGCACTCCCTTGGCAACAACGACACTAGCACCCTATCTTACTCAACAATTCTTCAACAACGGCGGCACATTCAACGCGGGCGGGTTTCTGCAAACCTTCGCGGGGGGCACCAATACCCCCATAGCCACCTTCACAGATAGCACGGGGCTTACCTCCAATACAAACCCTATTGTACTTAATGCCCGTGGCGAATGCTCAATCTGGCTATTACCTAACACTTCTTACAAATTCGTGTTGCAAGACCCCGCCGGGAACACGATTTGGACCCGCGACAATGTCACCAATGCCCAGCTTCTGACCCTCTTCGGGGGCATCGATTCTGGCGCCGCAAACTCTTACATCTTGAATTTCGCTTCCCCGTTTACCTCATACGTCAACGGCGAAGTTATCTATTTCATACCATCGAATTCAAACACGGGCCCGAGCACTCTCAACGTTAACGGGCTTGGCGTTATCCCGATAACGAATATCAACGGTACCGCCTTAGGCGCAAATCAAATTATTGCTGGCCAGACCACCGAAGTCATGTTCTTTAACGGTGCTTTCCAGCTAATCAGCATCGGCAGTTTCTCAGGCTCAACTATCGGCACCTTCGGGCAAGAGGTGCCCTTGGCGAGCGCGGCAACGGTGGACCTAGGAACCGCGCCCGCGCATGTGGTGTTGATCACAGGCACCACAACTATTACCAGCTTCGGCGCCAGCGCATCTTTAAGCGCACCGATTTATATCGGCCGATTTTCTGGCGTGCTGACGCTTACCTTCAATGCGGTTTCGCTATTGCTCCCAGGCAATGCCAGCATTGTCACGACTTCCGGGGACTCCTTCATTGCCCAGTATTTGGGCTCGGGCAATTGGCGTGTTGCTTTTTATCAGTTCTCGGCGAGCGGCAATAGTGGCAACCAAAAGATAAAACCAGCGGATACGGTGCAGGTCAGCAATACGGTACTTACCGCTGACCCTGATTTACAGACCAATACCTTAGCAGTGGGTCGCTACGCCTACGAACTGATGCTCTTATTTGACTGCGTCGCGGCCGGCGCGGGTTTCCAGTTCCAAAATGACGGTACGGCGGTAGATTCGCGCGCGCTTTCCCCCGTGGTAGAGACGGGCTTTGTAAATGCGGCGGCCGATGGTCCTAAGCAAAGTACATTTTATGCCGCGCCGATTTCATATGCCACGGTATCAACGGCTGCGAATTCCAATCAAGTTATTTACAAGGGCTCGCTGCTAGTTTCGACCCCTGGCACCTTCGGCATTAAATGGGCGCAAGTGGTCTCAACCGCCAGCAGCACCACATTGCGCGCCGGCAGCTACTTAAATCTCACGCTCTTTAATACAGGCACGTCTGCAAACATTGTGCAGCACGTCTATCAGACCCCCGGAAGCTTCCTAGAAACAATCCCGGTAGGTTTTAACACGCTGACTCTAGAGCTATGGGGTGGCAGTGGCGGCGGCGGCGCGCGCTTTATCTCAGGGCCAATAATCGCGGGCGGCGGCGGTGGTGGGTCGGGTGGTTATTGCCGCTCCAGTATTGTCGTGACGGGCTTCGGTGGTTCAACGATTAATTTTACCGTAGGTGTTGCAGGGGTTGCCGCCGGTATCAGCGGCGGCAATTCAACCGTTACCAGCGGTACCTTTGTTATCGCCTCGCCGCCAGTCGCTGGCGGTGGCACCACGGGGGCCAATGCAACCGCCGGCAATGCCCCTGGGGCTGGGGGCGGCGGCGGTACCGCAGCGGGCGGTACTGCTACAAACACTCCCGGAAATTCTGGCACTGCCGGCATTAATAACTCTGGCGGCGGTGAAGGCGGTACAGGCGCCTTCGGTATTCCTGGAATTAACGGTGGCGGCAATGCCGGCGGCAACGGCGCGGGCATCGTGTTGATCGGGCTACAGGGCGGCCCTGGCATCATCATTTTCAGTTATAGCCCATGACCGCAATACTGTCGCCAGCACTTATTTTTCAGGGCTTGGGCTTCGGTGGAGTTCCCTTACCTGGGGGAAAATTATTTAGCTTTGCTGCCGGTACATCTACGCCGCAAGCAACCTATGTAGACAGCACGCAAACAACGCCAAATACAAACCCGGTCATTTTAAATTCCAATGGACAGGCGCCAGTTTGGTTAGATCCGACAAAAACTTACAAATTTATCCTGCAAGATTCGTTTGGCAATCAGATTTACAGCGTCGATCAGGTACAGGGCTCACTCACTGCCGCAGCACTCACAATAATTTTAACGGCGCAGTTCTTAGGCGGGATTCTTTACCCGCAGACCCCCGCCGAGTTGGCTGCGAGCATCACGCCCACAAACTTTGCAATAGGTTCGCATCTATCGACGGGCTTTGTTATCCCCGAGCGCTATGGGGCAGTAGGTAACGGTAATGCGGCCGACACAGTTAATGGCACGTTAGATACGACTGCTATAGGCAACGCCGTCACCATTGCATCTGCTACGGGCTGTCCGATTCTTCTTTCACGCGCTTATATCGCGGTGCCGATCACTGTGACCTCACAAGAGGGGATGGGCATTACGGTTGCTTGGCTAATGAAATCGAACTTGCACGTTATCGCCGAGCGTGGCGCCTCGATCACGCTAGCTAACAATCAATCAAGCGATGCGGCGCCGAAAAATCTCGCGCTCTTCTTTACAAATTCCGTACTGACAAATATTTCTTTCCGCTGCGTCATTTTTGACATGAACGGCTTGAACAATACGGTAAGCCCTGGGCGCCTTAATAACGTTGTAACGACGGGAACAAGCGGCACGGGCGCGGTTGCTACCATCACCTTTGCCGCGCAGCCATTCCCTTGCACGGTGGGTAGCGGCGTGACTGTGTCTGGCGTGACGCCGCTCGGGTACAACGGCAACCAGATTGTAAGCGCGTCAACCACTTCGTCTATCTCATTCTTAAGCGCCGCTGTCGGCCCGCAGACCGTCGCGGGTCAATTGAACGGCGGTTATAACGTCACTTTTGGCATGGGCTCAATCATCGTGAGCGGCACGCCGGGTGGCATCGCTGCGCGCATCGACGACATGCTAATAGATGCGTGTCAGTTCAAGAATTCCTCGGGCGCCTCGCAGCTTGTTTGTGCGCAAAGCAATTCATCGGGCGTGATCTTAGGTAAGCGCTGGGTAATCAGGAATTGTCTATTCCTAAACGGCGGCACAGATCACCAAGATTACACGGCAATTTATGCCTATGTTGATGATTGTATTTGCGACGGCAACGAATTCTGGCAGGACAACCCGCCGCACACCATAGGCCTTACCGGCGGTTCTTCTGCTTACGAAGTCCACGGGTCAAACCATCGCTTCGTAAATAACAAGATTTTCAATTATCGCAACGGCATGTACGTTGCGAATAACTTAGCAAGCATCGTGACAGACACGGTTATTGCTAATAATCAATTTGTTACCTCTGATTGGGGCGTAATCGTTTTCAACGGCACGCCGACCTTCGGGGTTGAGGGCATATTAATTCAAGGGAATGAATTCTACTTTATCAACTACACATATATTGGGCAGACAACGATTCGCGCTTGCGTAACCTTTCAGGGACAAAGCGGCTCGCCGCAGCAATACGCTGTGCAGAACGTAAAAATCTGCAACAACAAATGCGAGTTTGCAGGCACCACGCTTTATTCGAATTTCGTGCGCTGGGATACGGTGGTCACCGTTGCGAATCAAGTCTGCTCAAATCTTTCCGTCACAGACAACATGGTCATTGGACCTACGGAAGGTGTCTACATACTGACTAACGTTACGAACAAGCAAGGCTACACGGAAATCAAGCGGAATCAGTTCATTGCGCTGACGCCAGACTCTCTCGCGAACCAGCCGATAGGCATCCATATAAATCCCAATGGCGGATTCACCACGCTATGCATAGATAGTAACGACTTCATCGATGAACGCGGCGTGCCTTTATTCGCTACTGGCATCTTTATGGCGGCCGGAACGATTACCGACTTTTTCTTTGGGCAGCAAACATTTAAAGGACTGACCGGATTCTCTGTCAATAATTCCGCGACCTTTACCAATATTCGCTCATCGTTCACACAGTCAGGCAGTCAGGCGAATGTCGCCGATGGCGGCACGGTCACTTACACGGCAGCCTTTACCGGCATGGTGGCACGCTCTATCAATGTTACGCCGAGCATTGCAGGCACCGTAGGCACCGTAACATCGATCACAACGCCGACTTGTGTGGTGGCGCTTAAAGTTTCAACCACGGGCGCGGCTGCGGCTAATCAAACCGTTTATTTTTTGGCCTGCTATTGAGCAAGCTTGCGCGATTGATAGCGGAGCGTGAGGGCTTCGGGATCGCAGGCGCCTTGCCTACTCGTGATAACAATCCTGGCGACCTACGCCATAGCCCGCACTCCATGCACTCAGGCGACCCCAATGCAATCGGCGACATTGATACGCCCGCCGATGGTTGGGCAGATCTTGAGCGCCAGTTGGCGCTTTACGCAGCGCGCGACTTAACCATACAGCAAGTCATTTATGAATTTGCGCCGCCGAATGAAAACGATACGGCGGCGTACTTGAAGTTTGTTTGCGATGGGGTGCCATGCAGCCCCTTAGATCCAGTGGCCCAAATACTCAAGGACTACCCATAATGAACGCAGTACCACCATCAGCCCCAGGCCTTGCGCCTTCGGGCTCTACCATTGCATCAGGTATCGGCGGCGGTCTTGCCGCAGTCGGGGTTTTCGTTTTGCATCTATTCGGGATCAATCTGCCCGCCGGCATTGAGGCGGGGATCGCGGCGATTATTACCGCGCTCGCCGGTTACTTGCCGGCCTCAGGGCGCAAGTGATCACGAATAGATTCGATGTGCTTTAGTTTTTTTTCTTCGCGCTTGATATACGCTCGCCACAAATAACACTTTAAGCACCGTTGTCCGCTGCTAGCGCTGCGGGGCCCGCCGCAGTCGGCGCATGTGGGGTTATACGGAATCGGCTGGCGCTTTTTGCGCATGCATTGCCTGATGAGCTATTGCCGAATGCCAGATCGACATAAACATTGTACGGCGCATGTTGTACATGCTTACGCCATTAATTACTAAGGCTATGCAGTGGGCAATCGCGCTGCCCCAATGGCGCTTAATCGCATCATCAACAACACATGCAAGCCACATACCTTGCACGACGCAAACAGCCGTGTACACGCGCACGGGATTTAAGAATTTATAGAGCCGGTCCATCGGTAAAACCTAATACCCCGTAACCGTCAAGATAAACAAGGTAGGTATGCCAGCCCGTACGCCTATCAAAGATCGGCGGCCCGTTGCATCCGTAGGACTCGACAGTCAAGCACGCCTCGATATCCTTGATATCCCACCCCAAGTTAAACGGCGCTAGCAATCCTGCAACGTGATTGACTAGCGCCGCCCTATCTTTAAGCTCGACAACCGTAGCCATCGAATCGGCTAGGCTGCTGCGATGCTCCCTAAATTTCAACTCAAGAAAGCCACAGATAACGCCCATAAGGGCGAACCAATTGGTGTAACTGCACTTGGATGATAAGGGGGGCACTGCGGGCCACAATTACCCCCGCCGCCGCCACAATCAGCCGCCGCGCTAAGAGCGATACCGCACGCCAATACCAATGCTCCGATTTTGATAATTTTTAACATTTACTCTACTCCTTTGCTGTTTTTGCCAATAAAAATAAGCGCGTCAAAAACATCCTCGGACTGTAATTCGTAAATACAGCCGATTCCAAAGTGAGCGCAGACCTTTGCCGGATCTACGCCCTCTCTTTCACACACTGCGGCCATTCTCTTAGCCGTTTCCAGTGAAACCCATCCGGCCGATTCAATTGGGATAGCCTTACCCATTGCCGTCAACCTCATATGGCGGGTCCGGCCTGTAATTAGGGTTTTTCCGCATGTAAATTTCCTCCCTATCGACCATGACATTCTTTGGCGCGCTTACTCCTATGCGCACTTGATTTCCCTTAATCCCCATTACAACTATCTTGATATCGTGCCCAATCATTAAGACCTCTGTGGGCCGCCGCGTCAAAATAAGCATTTAATCTGCACTCCTTTGGTTAAATCCCTCATTTGCTCAATGTGTGAAAGGCGAGCATGGTAAATAGCATTGCGGGCTCATCGATTTGAATATTCCCAGCTTTAACGCCTTTCGTGTATTCGTCCCGCGCAAGTCTCAAAAACACCAATGCATCATGCGTAGCCTTTCCTGTGCTGATGGGCTGCGCGTGCCCGTTAAGTTCCTCAAGTCCTTTTTGCGCAGCGGTTAGCACCATACTATTGGACAGCACAGCCTCACGCACCGATATCCGATCTAAGGTCTTTTTTTGCGGGCCATTTGGGCCGCGTTTGAATTTTTTTACGCCCCCTTGACCCGTATATTGATTTGGCCAATCGGTATTCCCCTTAACATGCCGCCACCACATACGAATGGTGCCAGTCTTTACGCCTAGCTCATCCGCAACCTTAGAAATTCTTGTGCCATTGGCAACCGCATTGACCGCATCAATTGCGCGCGGGTCGGTATCTCGAAAGCGTCGCAGCGGCTTTTTGCGGTCAATTTTGTCGTATTGGTTTGGCCATTTTTTGCCCGTGCTGACATACCAAGCCTTAATACTGTCGCGATGCACGCCATATTTTTCCGCAACTTCGCGCGCCGGAATTCCCGCCTCAATATCCGCTATTGCTTTATATCGAACATCATCGGAAATCTTTCCATGCGCCGCCATCTTTGCCGCCGCTTTTTGCTGTGGTTTTAACTTGTGGAAAGCCTTTACCCACATACGCAAAGGCGAAATGCCCACTTTTAACTGTTTAGCGGCTTGCTCAATTGACACGCCTAATTTTATGGCGCGCACCGCATATAGAATTTTCTCCTTTCCAGAAAAGAAGCGGCGCGGCGTGCTTTTCTTTGTCGATGGCGTGGGAATCTTTACGGGCTCGGGCTTCGTTTCCATTTTAGGTGGTTCCTTTTTGATTAAATCGCGTGCCTTCAGTTTTTGGCCCGTCTGTTTTAGATACCAATTGCGGATGGATTTTTGACTGACCAACAAATCGCGCGCCACGTCTTGTATGCGATCCCCCGCTAGCATGCGGTTAACGGCTGTGACCCTGGCCTCTGCTTCGATGTTTGCGCCTGGGCCGGCAATGGCTTTGCGCGGCGTATATTTTTGCTCTAGCGCCGCCTCTGCTTCAATCCAGCGCATCAAAGTGCGGCGGTGGACTTTCAGTAAGTCGGCCGCGTGTAATGGCGATAACCCCGAGGCGCGATATCGAGCAAGTAACATGCGCCGTTCCGTAGCTGTGTACTTGACCCCGCCCTCATCGTCTTGGTCCGGCGGCGCGTCACCCAAGAGTGATTCAGCGGTCTGCGCCTTGAGCCACTTAACCGCCTCGACATTGTAGGCATTGCTCCACCCCCGAAGCTGCGCGGGGGTCACGCTGTATTTCGCCGCAACGGCAGAAACGGGTTGCGCGGTTTTGATTAGTTCCGCGACAATTTCTATCTTCTTTTGCCGGTCAAAGATGATGACCTTAGGAGGCACATCGGCCGGCGGCGGCAAATTCTCAGGCGCAATGATGTTAACCGGCTCTTCCATGATTCCTTACTTGCGCTGGGAGGGTGGCACGTACCTTATAGTTGGCTTATTGTTTTTGGGCGGCGACAGCAGTTTTTTACGCTGGTTAGCCGTGAAGTCTTTTTCCTCAACTAGGTTGTCCATCCGCGTTTCGCGCACCCGTAAGCGGCGCCGGTATTCTAAGATCGCGGCGACCCCCTTGCGATACCACCCGCCCATGTTGGCGCGGCATACAGTGCAGTTCGGGAATCTCGTGCGTGTCGGCAATTCCCTTTCTTCGCAAATGTTACAGACTCTCATGTCACGTTAGCCCCTTCATTTTTGCTAGCCCGCGTGAGGATAAGCATACTATCCACAAATCGGTATTAACAGCCTTTTGGCCCTATTTCTTGGTGCTCATGCTCATTAATCGGTAACAGTGGCGTACCAAGTGTGACCAAGGTCCACAAATGAGCGTTTATAATCAATAACTTAGAAATGTGTGGCTTTATGATGTACGAGCCTGTAAACTCCTAACGTGATGATTGTTAATGCTTTATCAACCCTGAGTGACCCGCACAATGGTGTTACCAAGTGCTATAAAACAAAGGATTTTGCGATAGGGCATTTTTCGAGTGTTACCAAGTGTTACCACGGTGGGTAATTTCAACATGGAGTTATTTATGAATGAAAAAGCAAAGATAAATTTGGCGCACGCCATACACGCCGAGACCGCAAACATTCAATTGCAGAATGAACTAATTGCGGCCTTACGCGCCATGGTTGGCGACGGCAAAACAACCGAACGGCAAGCCCTCGCAATGGCGCGCACGGTGCTTGCAAAACTGGAGCAAAAATAATGGGCAGCATCGTTAACAGGGGCGCAAGCTTTCGCGCCGTGGTCCGTACTAACGGATTCACCAAGACGCAGACCTTCGCCACCAAGAAAGAAGCTAATGCGTGGATCACAACGACTGAGGCGGGGCTTTCATCAGCCCCGCGTCTCAAGCGCGGCAATACGCTGGGCTTTGTTTTCGCCAAGGCGCACGCGGCAGAAATGGCGAAGCCATACAATAGCTCGGGCGCGGGCAAATTGTTTGAGCAGCTTGGGCGCGAAGTTGGCGACGTGGATCTTAAGGATTGCACCGTTGAATGGTGGCGCACTTGGATTCTCGGCTGGCAGTACAAGGGCAAAGGGACGCAAGGATACTCCCGCCTAACGAAGCTGCGCCGCATTCGCGGGGCCCTCAGTGCAGCGGAGGAATTGCACGATATCAAGATAGACTGGGATGCGCTGCGCCTGGCGACCAAAAAACTCACGCGCGCGAAGGTATTAAAAAAATACAAGGCTCGGGCGCGGCGCGTCACCGATGCGGAAATTCGGATGCTTAAGGCAGCATCGAACGATAAATCAAAACTGCCATATGGCGACCTGATTGATTTCGCCGTGTTCACTTGCTTGCGCGCTGGCGAAATTTTCCGCATTACTTGGGATGATTTGAATACCGACAGCGGCAATCCCATGCTGTGGGTTCGTGATCGCAAGCACCCGACAGAAAAAATGGGCAATGACCAAAACATTCCGCTCTTAGGCAATGCTGCGGCTATCATCAAGCGACAGCCGCGCAAGCGCCTTGCCGATGGTTCGCTAGACCCGCGCATATTCCCGTTTAAGGCGGATGGCTTTGTCAATGCGTTTATCCGCCTGCGCAATCGCGCGAAGCTGCCAGACGTGCATTTCCATGACTTGCGACATGAGGGCATATCCCGCTTATTTGAGGCGGGCTATGGAATAGCCGAAGTGACTGGGGTGTCCGGCCATCAGTCATGGGAATGCCTTAAGGTCTACACCAATTTGAAGGCCGCCGACATGCATAAGGGCCCTATAGCGCACCGCCGCGCCGCCTAACGGTGCTTGGTGTTTGTGGGGCGGGACTGCAACCGCCTCAACCCTTCCGCCTTCTGTTCGTCAAAGAACGCCTGCATTACCTCCTTATCGATTACCCGGCGCCGGCCTAGCTTATAGGTCGGTACCGGAAATTTATCCTGCGCCACCATGTTAGTAATGGTCTCGAATGAGAGCCCGAATAGCGGCGCCGCATCGCGCAAACTTACCCATGTTTGCTCGGGTGTATTACTGTTTTCTTTGCCCATTTCCTTTGTGCCTTTCAAAATATTTTCACCTTCGGATCATCGTTAGCCTGTAGCGCAATAGTCTGCCGGCTGGCCTCGGTATTACCGCGCCGTAGCCAATTCCAGCCCTTGATAACCATGCGTATCTTCAATGCTTGCGGCAGTTTCGCGCGGCTCTGCGCGTCGCGTATAAAGGCCGCCCGTAACAAATACTCGGGCGCAGTGCGCGCCAAATTCTCGCCCGTGTACAAATTTTTCATAAAGTCATCCGCTTGCGCCTCATGCTTGCGGGCGAACATCTCATAAAGCGCTGTCCCTAGCCCTAGCGGCATCGGCCGCGATTCATGCGGGAAGCCCTGCAAGGTTTCTGCGTGCTGCAGTAAGCTGCGGTGCTTCTTAACGTACTCGATAGCATCTGTATTACTAATCTTGACATGCCGCCCTAGGCCGCTTTCAAGCCGATGGCACCATATAACGGCCGTTGCCGCCGCCTTGATCGCATACAAGGGCGCGTCTTTAAAGTGCAATGACAGCGCATCCCCGCCCGTGCGTACGATACCCGTATCAATCGTCTTGAAGGCCTCGACTGTGATCCCGTAGACCACTAGCGACTGTATCGACTTGCCGGATTCGATAATCGCAAATAAGCGGTGCTGACCATCCAAGACCTTCTCATCTTCCGCAATGATGATTGCCTGCCCGTTAACCTGCCAATTGCCTTCTAACATTTCACGCGCCAAAAATTCAACGTGGCGCTTGCGCACAGGTCGATTATTGGTGTTGCACGCAAGCCAATTGGTTGCGTCTGCTGGCGTAATGGTAATCACCTCGGCGATTACATTCTTATTTTCGCGCCACACTTCGGCCTGCGCCTGGAAATTTACCACTTTAGGTTTTGCCATTTTTGTTTGCCCCGATTAATTCTCTTATCGATACCATCAGCCCCATTGCTTTGTAGTAATTGGACCGCGCTGTGTAATCCTTTGTTAAGAGAAGTTTTTGTATCAACTCTTCCGCTTCGCGCAAGCGCTCAAGCAATTCCGCTTCGCGCAAGCCATCCGGTATTTTCACAATATTCAAAAAGGGATCTCATCGTTAAAAGGCTCTGTCGCCGAGCGCTTTTCCTTCAGCCTAAATCGCAAACTCATAAACATGCGCTGTTCTTTAGATTTATTTATCCATGCGCTAATCCAGTATTCCTTTCCTTCAATCTCGCACTGCCCGCTGTAGTCGGGGCTCGTGTCTTTGTCCTTTAATTTCTTGAACAACACGCCCTGCATGCTGTTATTGAATTTATCGGACATGGGGATACCCGCCGCACTCAATGCGGCAGGCCTCGCACAAAATATGTTGCCGGGTGGCGAGCATCTGCCGCGCGCAGATTGCGCACCACTTCACAGGCTCGTAATAGGTCATAGGTAAGCACCATCCATAATTGCTTGGTGATAGTCAGCGACTTCGTTTAGAAAGTTAAGCGCCGCTCTTTCGTATTCAGGTAGCCGCGCGTCTGCGCGCTCTATGCGTTCGCGTACCATTTGTTTGTTGCCGGGTAAGCGATTATCAAAGCTCACTAGATCGCAAAACGCCGCGCCCGTAATCCACAGGTTGTGCTGCACTTGCGCGTGGTACTCATTGACTAATGCATTAGGGTCTGCAAGGTAGATCAAGTGCGTTGCCATCTTGGGACATTTAAGCTCAATGATTCCTGAGAAATCCCCGATATGCCCATCAAGCGAACAGCCCGCCATCAGCACTTTGTGCTGTAGAAACCCGGACTTTTGCACCATCTGCCCCGTCAAGGCTTCGTACATACCGAAGGCTAAAGGCTCAATATCAACGCCGCGCTGCATTTCGGCAGTCCAAAAAGTATTTGCTTGCGCGCTGCCGCCGATGCGTTCTTCGATCAATTGCAATTTATAATCGCGGCGTGTCTTACTCTCTTCGCCCTTCTTCTTACCCTGCATCAAAATCGTATGCGCCATAGAGCCGGTCAGTCGGCCGGCGCGCGCCGCGTACCATTCCATGGAGCGCTGTTGGGCATCGATGACATTAAATTGTCTCATTCGATTGACCAATGGTTATTAATAACCATGTGCGGTTGATCATCGATCCAGATATCAGCGCGATACGAATTAATTTTCGCGGTGCGACTGGTATAAACAACTTCGCACGGCGGATTTTTCACTACTTCACCAGGGCGGCGCATGGTCACAATCTTTACCTCATGCCCGCGCAATGTCGCTTGCGTGATAAACCAATCCCATAGTTTCGGGTCCATGGTGTAGGTGCCGTCATAGTCGATAGCAATTTTCATTGCTTCGCCTTGTTAGCCTCAATCGCCGCAGCTTTTAGCGCATTCCACTTATCGATATAGTGGGTAACGATGATTTTGCGCGTGTCATTTGATAATGAGCGCCATGCCGCTTCTAAATCCGCAGTGCCTTCATGCACCGCATCATGCAGGCTCGTCCATACGTCCTGATGTATATATGGTGGCTCTTCTTTAGGCACAGCGCTCTTACCATCATCATCCGGCATGTCCGACGTGGATAAGCCCGTGACGGCTAATAGCGTGTAACGCTGCAAATAAGTATTAGCGCTGCCGATTGCCTGAATGGAATTCTTACCGCCCGAACCATCGTTCACGCTCCACAGTTCGACCGATTCCAAATGGCCGGCGACGTGCAATAGTTTGCAAGTCACGCTGATTTTATTTTCGGTTTGCGCAATGCTCCAAGAATGCGTAAAGCCGTGGCGCGCAAGCGCCTCACTGACTTTCGTTGTCACCTCATCATGTGATGCATGCTCATATGATGTGGTGCCGTATGAGACGTGCTTATTCTTGGATATAACGGGCGGGGCTTTCTTAAATTCGACTTTCGCAACTGCAAATGCCCGCAAGGCCTCGGCAGCGTCCCAGCGCTCTTTCAGTGCCAGCAATTTTTCGACGCGATCTAAATCAAGCTCGGGCATAAATGCCGCGCGCTCGATAATTTTCATGAGCATATCGCCATTGGGCACGGGCGCCAGAATCGCCGCCTCATCCATGGGTAAAGGTCCAGGCGCTCGGTGCAGGCGCGGTACTCGCATCGATGGCATCTATGGCCATGCCCGTTTGACTCTTGATGTGCTCAAGCTCGGCAATCGCTTGACGCATGACCTTGCGCGCCTTTTTTGCATCGGCCGCAGAGAGGTCCTTCACATTGTCCGCCACTTCGTTAGCGACTTTTAAACAGGCCTTCACGCAACCCAGCGCTGTTGCTAGGGTAGCGACGTGCATGGTTACGTTCACCTTCGGACATAGGCATTCGCTCATTGTGTTTTTACCTCGGGCCAATTCCCCTCTTTCTTGGCCCTTTCCAGTTGATTGAGTAGCCCTGGCGATTTGCTGGCCGTCACGATATCGATGAGGGCATCACGGTATTCCTTGGCCCTATCCTCAAAGCCATGCACCGCAAACCACTTAGCGCAAAGCTCCAGCGCTGCGCACGCAACCGCGACGCTTTCGCCATGCACGGGCTCAAAAGTATGTACGTCTACCTTCATAGCTTTTTGTCCACTTCAAAGCGGGAGCGCGGGCGGTTCTTAATGCGGAGTTGATTTCTGCGGTATTCCTCGAACCATTCGCGCAAGGAAATGAAGCCGCACCACAGGCCGAAAACGCCAACGAAGAGGGCAATGCCGCCGATAAAGACGCACAGGCCAATAAAGAGAAACATCATGTTTAAAGGCATCCCCAGGACTAATGGGAGAGCCTAAAAGTTGTACAGTATGCTTAACGAAAGTCAAGCATACTAGACTGCGATTGCAATTTAGAAAAGGTTAAGTATGCTTGTCACGCGGGTGTAAAAAATTACTCTTAGCTTTCCAAAGGAACGGGGGCCGCATGCGCGCAGTATTCAAGACTGACAACGTCTATTGGGTTAACTTCCATTCCCCTGCAACCCGTCCCCGTCGCTGTCCTCCCAAGACTCTTCGAGCCAAAATCCTGCAGGCGCCTTTTCCGAGCCCCACAGCAAATACTCATGAGTCACACCAAGAGTACGCAGCAAACGTAGGAACGGCTGCAATTTAATATTCTCACTCGTGCCCATTTCCCATTGGGACACGGCCGACTTATTGACCCCGCAGCGCTTCGCGAGTTGATCTTGCGTTAAATTCGCGGCCTCGCGTAGGCGGCGGATTCTCATACCCATCGTTTCTTTTTTTGGCATATCAATCAGCGCCAGTTGTACAGATGGCATGTACAGGGGGTAGCCATATCGAGACAATCTAGTATGCTTATCTACTTTGTCCAGCATACTAGACAATGTAAACGATGCTTAAAACGACTGTCAAGAGGCATTTTGGCTCATTAGAGGCCATCGCACAAGCATTGGGAATCACCAAATCGGCTGTAAGCCAATGGCCCGAGCGCGTGCCAGAGGGCGCCGCATACAAGCTGCAATTCATTACCGGCGGAAAGCTGCGGGTTAACCAATCCCTCTATGTGGTGCGTCGCTCCAAAATATATGAGCGGGCGCAGCAATGAGTTTTGGGGCGTGGATCAAGCTAGAAAAAGATCTATTAACGGACCCGCGCGTTTTGAATATTGCACGCGGACTGCGCGACCTTTACCCGTCACTCTCCCGTCACGCTGCCGTCACGCTCACTTTAGGCGCACTCGCTCAGTTGTGGATATTGGCTGACAAGCACGTCATGCAAGAGGACTTGCTTGCGCTCGGGATAGACGAGATAAACCATGTCATTGGTATCGAGGGATTCTGCCAATTGATCCCGCAAGATTGGCTTCAAATCATCGACGCGAACAACGTAAAATTTCCGAATTATCATACTCATAACGGTACCCTCGCGAAACGTCGCGCGCTTGGGCAACGACGCAGCCAACGATACCGGAAAACCCATCACGCTCAAGCGTCACATAGTGGTAACGCACGCGTCACGCAAACAGCGTCACTAGACCAAGACCTAGACCATATATCTAAGACAACCCCCTTACCCCCTACTGACCTTGACCCGAAGGCGTGGGCGGCATGGATCGATTACCGGCGCAAAATCGGCAAGACCTTGCGGCCGGTAAGTCAGGCGGTCGCCCAGGCGCAGCTAGCTCGATTCGGCAAGGACCAAATGGCGGTGGTCAACCAATCCATCGCAAACGGGTACACGGGTCTTTTCCAGTTGAAGGCCAATGGCGGGGCCATCGTTGCCGCTAAAAATTCCCACTCTGTCCCACCCTCGGCCGAATGGGCGGAACTGCGCGCGCACGGCAAAGCAATCGGCTTTCGCGAGCCCTGGCCGCAAGAATCGGTCGGCGCCTATCGCACCGATTTGGCCATGTGGGAGCAAACCCCGTTAAGCCGGCGACCTTTGAGCGCAGCGCTCGGGGATTTGAAGGCAAAACTCACCACATGAAACCTTCAGCCATGGGCCAAATCGTCGATATCGCTGGCAGACTTCGGCCGCTTGCGGATTTTTATCGCGTGCACAAGCCCGAGGTGCAATCGATTTTTTTATTTACCGAGGATTTCAAGCTCCTGCAGCGCTGGCCGAAGCTCGCCAAGCGCCACGGCTTTACGTTTCACGGGGAACACATTTTTTATGGGAGTTATAAGCTTGTCGCGAGCGCTGTCAGCTAGTCGTTGTCAATGCACCCGTTGCAATGAGTTTTTCAACTCAGCCAGCGCCTTTAATATGCACATGTGCTTGGAAAAGGGCGCGCATCGCTGTTTCACCATTGAGCAAATGATTGCCAAAGGAATGGAACGAAATAAATACGGGTTCTGGATCAGTCGCAAACGTGCGCAATTTCATTCCCCATGCTGACCAATTTCCTGCGATCTATTGCAACCCATAGGAAGGTAGCGGGGTTGGGCAAGAATGGCGCGTAGGGCTCATAGAACCGATGATGTGCAACAAGAGTTATTCGCCGATCTTCGCCGCTTCGGCTTTAGCGTTGCCGATATATCGATTGTTGGTGATGATATTCCAGATGCCATTATTGGCCGTCAAGGTGTGACAGCCTTGTTAGAAGTCAAAACACCACGGGGACTCGATAATAGCTATCGCATATCCGAGGGTCAGAAGCGCTTTGCGCAAGAGTGGCGCGGCTCTGAGATTATCTACGGGCACAAGGCCGAAGAGGTCACGCGCCGCTTTATTCAGCTTTGCAAACGTCTTGGGGTATGGCCCAAGTGATTTGGATAATCTTCTGGTTGCTGGTTGCTGTTGTCATTTGGGCATGGCTGCCTAATGACGATGGCGAGTAAAGTAAGCTAAACTCACACGTAGAATAAGGCAGCACGCTCAGCGGGTTCGTGATTGCTCCGCGCTGCGCGGGTTGACAGGTGCCTCACGCCCGAGGGGGGCTTTGCCGAATAGTCTCGGGGCTTTGCATGACCGCAACCGAATTACGCGAAACACTCACACGTGCCCAGCTTACCCAGCGTGGCGCCGCGAGGGTGCTCAACATCAATGATCGAACCATGCGCCGCTACTGCGCAGGCGACCAAGCCATTCCGCCAACCATTGAGTATTCAGTGCTTTACCTAGCATTTGTCGCGAACGCCGCCGAACGTGCTGCGATCTATGGAGGATAATCGGCGATAACGCATTGATAACTAATGCCTATCAACTCTCATAAGCAATACCTATCAATGGTGAGCGGGGCTAGCGCCGAGCCTCCATGCCTGCGCGCTCGCTCTAGCGCCCTACCAGCTAGCGCTTGGGCTCGTGCCTTTGCGTGGCTATTCGACGCTGTTTCGTGCCTGAGTGTTACCAGGGAGTGTTACCACGCGCGTAAGCTGCTGAGCCCGCTCGCCTTATCGTAGCTGTGGTCTCATGCTGGGTACTACCGGGGGAGGATTGAAGGGGGAGGGGGCACCCTGACCTTAATTTTGCACCCCCACCCCTACATTATATATAGACCTCTCCCCGCATAGATCCAGGTGGTTCAATGTTGCGCTGCAGCGTGAATTGGCGAGCTTATAGATAGAGCGGGATGGTCGATTCACTGCGCGGAGGTGGTTGCCGTAAGGGTTCGTGGCTGCGCTTAGCTGTAGGTAGTTGTGGCTTAGCTAGTACCGGGCGAGCCCTCACGGCAAGTCCGTGGACCTCGAAAATTCTCGAAAGTTTAACTTATTTTCGATATCTGTCCGCCTGGTGGACGTCCTTCCCTGCCGACCCTCTTAGGGGTTTCCCTCAAAAATTTGACAAAAAATTGCGTTTCAATGATTAGGTTAAGTATGCTTAACCTCCTATGAGCGCTTCTAAAAAAACCGTGGTTACTTTGGTCGGGGATGACTGCGCGCTCGTGTTTCGAGCGGGCGGGGACTTGGAACTGTTTTTGCCGAAGAAGAAGCCCGAGGATATCGCGGGGCCGGCTGCAATCGATGCGGTGCGCGTCGCGGTGCGAATGGCGAAAGAGCATAAGAAAAAGATCGACCACTAAAATGACTTGGAACCACCGAATCATTGCCCAGCGCGACCCGCTCACTAAAGAAGAGTGGTTCGCCGTGCACGAGTGCTACTACGCGCGCGTTAACGCGAAAATTCCGCATAGCTGGTCCGCCAATGCGGTGCCGGCGGTGGGCGAGAATTTGGACGAAGTCAAAAAGAGCTTAAAGCGCATGCTCGCCGCCTGCAATAAACCCGTGCTGCGCGCAAGGGGGAAGAAATTGGTGCCGTATGGAAAATAGTCTGCGCATTGGACCTGTGCGCGCCGCCGCGATTCATTACCATGCGCAAAAATGCGGGGACTTGGTTGTGTGGACGATTTTTGACCACCCCGCCGATCACCCGACGCAGTTCGTCGCGCGCCCCTTCATCGGCGTGCGGCCGCTGCTGGCGCATCTGGCGCACAAAGATTTAGGGACGCTGCGCGCTTTATTGCCGGCAGGCTTAACACGCCTGGAGCGCAGCCCAAAAGATGATCCGAAAATTATCGAGACGTGGATATGAGAACGGATACCGAATTACTTGATGCACTGGAGGCGCTTGTGGACCGGGGCGATTGCCCTGGGATCATTCGCCAAGGCGTACGGGTGCCAGGGCTCGTTAATGATGATAACGGCAACTGGGCGGTATCGGCCTCGGGTATGCAAAACGTGGTCTGTGGCGATGAGCCGAGCGATGTAGAGACGACATTTTTTATTGAAGCCAAGGATTGGAAGCCGACTTTAAGGGAAGCCATTAACTATTACTTGGATGAAGCGAATGCCGAAAGTTAAAAGACCACTGAAAAAAATCGCTGCGCCTAAGAAAAAGGCGCCGGCAAAATTCAATGCCGCGACAAAAAAGAGCGCGCATGCGCTCTCCCCCGATGGCCGGCCGATGGTTGATTCGGATCAATTAAACGCCGCTGAGCGCAAACGCTTAATCAAGGTGTTCGGGTTATTTATTCGCGCCGTGCAAACGGAAGTTTTGCAAATCCCCGAGGCTGACGCGGGCGGCGGGGAGAACATGAAGCCCGTGGACCTCAATGCGATTATGCAGGGTTTGAAAGACTTGCGCGTCCGTCACGATTCGATTGAGGCGGCGTTTAATTCGCTGCACAAACAAGTGGCGGGGGATTTAACGCCCGCGCAAGTCGCTGAGGAAATACGCTTAAGCGAAGTGGGGGCGCCGAACTGATGCTCACGATTGAAATAAAAGTGAACGGCAATTTAGTCGCCGCTATCAGCGCTGCAAATACCACGGCGCTACTGGCGGGCGACCGAACGCCAGTACATACCTACACGGCGCAAGCGGTGGAATTTCGCCAGTACATTACGAACGCTGATTTGCTTGATATGGTGCCGAAGCGCGCGGCGCTCTATGTAGACCATGTCCGTGAGGAAGGGATACTAAAACTCGAATGCATGGGATGCCATGCGCGACCCAGAGGGCGAAGATGAAAACGATGAAGCGAAAGCGCAAAAGCGCAACAAGTAGCGTTGCTATAAATCTATCGCCTAAGGAAATGGCGGTTTTGCGCGAAGTCGCGGACCTTGCCGGCGAGTCTATAGAGACGGTCGCGGGCGTGATTATTTGCCTAGGGATCTATGGGCACATACGCAAGGGCACTATCAAGGCGAGAAAATGAAAATACTGACGCCAGAAGAAATGCGCGCGCAGGTTGCAAAGGTGCGCAGCATGTCAACGGATTTAACAAGCTATGATCTATTCAGCCTTGAAAGCGGCATTGCTTGCGGTATGTTGCTTGTCGCCGCCGAGCAAATAGAAAAATTGCAAGCGCTCGTAACACAGCAGCGGCGCCTAATCGACATTCACGAAACTTTCGCGACCACAACGCCGAACGCCGATGCGGTGAAACCTTGAATTTAATCCGTAAGGGGCTGCCGCCCTTGCCCGCAAGAATGCAGAGGCTCGAAGTTGATAAGCGCGGTTATCCCGTGCCGTGGTTCGTGCAATGGATTATGGATGAGCCTGATTTTAGGGTGGTGAGCCCGCGCAAGTTTCAAATGGCGGTAAGGTTTGGCTATTGCTGGATTTGTGGCGAGCGCTTGGGCGCCCGCAAGACCTTTGTCATGGGTACGCTAAATATTTTAAATCGCGTGACCTCCGAGCCCGCCTGCCATATCGACTGCGCTAGATTCGCGGCCGTGGCCTGTCCCTTCCTTGCGATCCCGCAAGCGCAGTACAGAGAGCCCCCGCAAGGGGCTACTAAGCTTGCGGAAGTGACCGGGCGCAATCCTGGGGTGGTCGCACTGTGGACGACTAAGACTTTTAAAATGGTGCCGGCGGGTGAGGGCAAGAAACTCATTGTGGTATCCGAGCCCGTGGCGGTGGAGTGGTTCGCCGAAGGCAAGCACGCGAGCCGCGCCCAGGTGCGCGAATCATTGGATGAGGGGCTACACCTTGTGTATAGGCCTATCGCCCAAAATCCCTTAAAGCTGCAGCGCATTGACGACATTATCGAATTTGAGAATTCGTACCACAAGGCGCTTAAATTTTTGCCGTCGCCCGAAGGCCACATGTACGCCGATGGCTTCTAAGTGAAAAACATCAGGGACTATCCCGGTTATTTTGGCGCTTACACCAAAAATGAAGCGCCGCAAGCGAAGTATAAAAACGGCGCACGCATTCGCAAGATGTTGTACGAGCATGGCGATTTGACGGGTCTTGATATGACTGGCACGGTTTTAGGCTCGATATTCTCCGAAGGCCTGGGCGTTGCGTACTTTGTGGAATGGGACGATAAGCCTAAGGTCGCGGCCTTAGTGGTGGTGGAAAAACTTGTCTGAGAAAGAATACGCCGCCGCAATCTTGACCTTCTTAGAGCGTAGCGCGCAAAAAGAAAGTAAATCAATGTGCTATCCGATTACGCGCGTTGAATTCTTTAATATTGGCGACCCGTTGCCAGTACGAATTTTTACCGTGATCGATGGTAAATGGGTCGAGAAAATCTTAGGCGCAAGCGCAGCAAAAAATTAATTTAAAATCCCCTTGCGCCCCGTACAGTTTACTGTACAACAAATTGGGCGGGTAAAAATTTCAAGAGTTAAGGGGCGAAACAATGAAAATCAGCGAAGCTTTAAACGCCGCTGCCGATCATATTGAGCGATTCCCAGAAAAATATAATTTCATGTGCCTCAGTACGCCCTTCGGCGGCGAACAGGCATGCATGCTGGGGCGCTTTGCGCAAGTTGCAGGATTAGGCGGCGCTATCAGCGTCGATTCTGTGGCCTATGCGGTGCTGGGCAGGCACCCGCAGCATTTTTATAATGAAATTGCCTCGGCGGCCGGCGCAAGTCCTGCCGACAATGACGAACAGCAAGCGATTTTAAATGATGTAACCAAGATCCCCAACGCTATGCGCCAAGTTGCGCGCAAATATGAAGGTATCCCGCAATCGGTGCTGGAATTATTCAATAATGCAGGCGCCGCGCCTTATATCAGGGTTTGGACTAATCGGGTGCGCGTGCGCGTAGAGGTGCCGTCATGAACATGTATGAAGCAATGAAGCAAACGGCCGCGCATATCAAGGGCAATCCTGCGCAGTATTCTTTTGCCGTGGTCTCGATTCCGCGCGACGGCGGGGAGGGCCGGGAAGGCATGGGCTGTATGCTCGGGCGCTTGGCGCAAATTGCCGGCTATAACACCACGCACGCTAATAATGTGGCGGCCGCGCTCTTAGGTATCAGTGTGGAGGATTTTTTTAGCCGCGTGGCCATGCTTATCCACGGGCAGCCTTATTGCCCTAACGGCATTTTTGATGATCCGATTGTGGTTAATGCGGCATTGGGCGCGTACGCGGAAAAATACCGCGCCGAGCTTCAGGCGCGCGAATGGCCACCTGAGGGCATACCGACACAGGTGCGCGAAATTTTTGCACCGAAGCCTGCGCAGTACAAGGTTGATGCAATTTTCGGCTCGACGCTCGTTTTTCAAAAGGAAGCGGAAGCCTTAAATAAGCAGTTCGCGGCAATTTTCGCAAGTTCAACGTAAGCCACAGCATCTAGAGCGCGTGAAGGGAAACCCGCAAAACTATCGGCGCTGCTAGATGGCTTGACCGAAGGCCGCAACGGGGCTGTTTTCAACTCGCAGACCCCGTTGCGGCTTTTCTTTCTGCAAATATTGAGGAATGCCAAGATGCCATCACCATTTGAGGCCTTTCACGAAGCGGTCTTAGAGTGCATCAAGGATTTAATGGAGCTAGATCCGGCGGCGGACAGCCCCGAGGGGCGTTTATTGGATCGGCTTGCATCAGCAGTTGAAGAATACGAAAAGGTGACCTATCCGATAGGTCAAGTAACTAAACAGGGGTAAGAAAGTGGCGAATATTTCAACCAACACAATTGAATTAACCTTAGCCGACGCTGCGAGCGGCAAGAAAGAGAAGCCGAAAAAGGATATTGCGGCGGCCGATATCGTCTATAAGGGCGAAAAATTGGTGCTACCAGAAGGGATGACCTTGCAGCAAGCCGCAGAGCTTATCGAGCGGCGCAAGGTGTACGAATCCCAAGAAACCTTAGTGCAAGAGGTATTCGATGCCTTCCCCGCCGATGGCGCGTGCATGCTCGATACGGTGCTAAACCGCCGTTACGGGTGGTCTCCCGCCGTGCCGACGCCTGGATTCTTTGGCGATAACCCGCCGCAGCTAATTAACATCGATGTGGCCTATGGCCAGGTCAGGCAAGTGCCATGGGGCCGCTTTTTACTCCCCAATGTCAAAGGGCACCTTGATTGCGGGGTGGGGCGCAAAGACAATCGGTATCTTTTTGCGATCAGCGCGAAGGTTTTGCGCCGGGATGAAAAAGTTGTGCGCGGCCTTTTCGATGAACTGCGCAAAGAAATCAAAGAAAATTCGATCTATCGCGGCAAAGCCATGCGCGTGGCCTTCCTAGACGAGGAAGGGGATGAGCTTACCGTACCCATGCCCAAATTCTTGGATACGGACGCGGTTAATGAAAATATGCTCGTGCTCTCTGAGCAGCTAGAGCGGGCGGTCAATACCAATCTATTCACGCCCATCACGCGCACCGCCGATTGTCTTGCCAATAATATCCCGGTCAAGCGCGGTGTATTACTCGGGGGGACCTTCGGCACAGGTAAGACCCTAATTGCGCATGTCGCCTCTAAGCTCGCCGTGCAATCGGGCATCACCTTTGTCTATATCCAAAAGGCAACGGAGCTTTCCTACGCTATCGAATTTGCGCGCCAGTACCAGTCGCCTGCATGCGTGATCTTTTGCGAGGATATCGACCGGGAAGTCACGGGCGAGCGTTCCGAGGATATGGATGCGATCTTAAACACCATAGATGGCATTGACTCCAAAACCAGCAATATCATTGTGGTGCTAACAACCAATGAGATAAAAGCCATTCACCCGGCCATGCTGCGCCCAGGCCGGCTTGATGCGGTAATCGATGTAACCGCGCCAGATGCAAAAGCCATTGAGCGGCTTATTCATGTGTACGCGGGGGATGCGCTGGAGGCGGGCATTGACTTAAAAGCGGTGGGCGAAGTGCTGGCGGGGAATATCCCGGCGGTCATTGCCGAAGTCGTGAAGCGCGCCAAGCTCTCGCAATTATCCATTCAAGAGCGCGGTACGCAAGTGCAGTCTTTGAGCGCCGTGGCGTTACTTGACGCGGCGCAGACCATACAGGCGCAAGTGCTCTTGCTCAATCCCCCGAAGGTTGCCCCCGTGCATCATCTTGAGCAGTTGTTTACGGGCGTGATGCATGAAGCAATCGATAGCCATGCAGATTTTCGGAAATTAACTAACCGCGTTCAAGAAATCCGCGAGCGCATGTAGGAGTAAAAGACAATGCCATTATTTGAAGTAGCGATAATTCAGAAGCCCACCAAAAAGGAATTAGAAGAGGGCACGGGGAAAGAGGTGCTGTTGTTTGGGCCCGAGGCGGTGCTTGCGCGCGATAACCAGAGCGCGGCTATAACTGCCGTCACGGGCCCGAAGGCGCCAGTAGGCTTAGACATGCAACGCGCGGAGGTACTGGTTCGCCCTTTTGCGTAGAGCCGGCGCGGCAAAACATGCGCGCTGCTATACGCGCAGCGTCAGCGGCGCCGGCTGCAATGGCGGCAGCATCTAGCACCATGACGATGGGCTTCGATGACGAACCTGGAATTAAATATCTTTCGAGCTTGGCGAATACCACAAACTACAGCGCCGCCACATTAACCGGCGGCAGATAACTTTAAACAACCATGGCGCGGCATGAAGTCGCGCCATGTCTTTGACGCTTGGCGTAATAGCGCGCAGATTCCCATGCGGTTGTAGCTAGGATTTCTCTACCCATGCAAGAAAGCGCGCTTTGATTAGCGAAACGCGGCGGCGCCTAAAAGAATGGGGCACATGGGCTTGCGGCGGGGAGCCTTCGCTTTCGTCCATGTTTAAAAGTATGTTCGGTCGCGGTGCGCAGGATTTGCGCGAAATGCCGCCGCATATTCAAGAAATTGACCACATTGTCTGCACCGCTCCCAAAGATATCCGCATAGTCCTTATCAAGTTTTACGGTACCGCCGGTACCTACTACGAGAAGGCAATAGCCTTAGGAATCGACAAACGCACATTAAAGCGGCGAATAGACCGCGCTGATTACTATGTGCATTCAAGGCTTGACAGAATCCCACAAAAAGAATACTTATCTGCGCAGAATGCCGCGACGCGTCGAAGCGATGCCCGCATTCGATCCCCATCCCATAATTTAGAGCCCGCTTAAGTGCGGCGCTTGAGGTATTCGTTATGAATTCAGGCGAAAAGCAAAACAAGGCGAGCGAAAAGGGCATGGCCCGCGCGCATAAGAGCGCCGGCAGCGAGACTATCCGCAGTGAGGAACATGTCGGCTCATCCGGCAGCCATGGCGTGCGCTTCAAGATGCCTAAGGAAGTCGTCGATCATTCTTGCGTGCGCGGCACGATTGGCAAAGAGTAATGCCCGACGTCAAGCGCGATGCGCGCTATAACTCATCCGATGGTAAGGCACGCCAAGCGCCTGACAGTAAGATGACTGGCGCGCGCCTTGTAGCCCAGGTCATGACGGCCGCCGAGGCTCGGGCGGGTGACGGGGATCGCTTAGGCGAACCGCCTGGGGTGCGCTTCTCGATTGGCGAGAATCAAGCCAAGAAAATCAACCATGACGCAGCCCCAAAATAATCAGCGCTCATTATCTGATTTAGTTCTAAAGATGCTCGGCGGCCGGCGACCTAAACCGAGTTACCAAGAGGCGCGTAAAAAGAAGGCATGACCCGCGCCGATGGAGTCAGATTCGCCGACAAGTCGCTTAACTTTGTCTCGGGCGAAGTCCGGCCATTGCGAGAAAAACTTGTCATTAGACCCTTGCCGCCAGTACTCAGCCAAACCATTGCGGCAAATTGGAATGGCGAAGCCGTGCGCGGGTATGTTGTGGCGGCGGGACCGGGCACCTATCCCAATATTCACGAAAAAGGGTTTAAAGACGGGCAGCCATGGCGGCGGGTGCGCACCTTAAAGGCCTTTCGCCCCAATGATGTGAAGGTGGGCGATATCGTGCAATTGGGCGGCATGGAATTGGGCGGGTATTTATGGCCGCACATTTCTATCGATGGGGTTGATCATATTTTAGTGTCTGAGCAAGACGTATGCGGGGTTGAGTGTGGCTGAGCCAACCTACACGGTGGTTAAAGAGCCCTATCATTTAGGCGCCCCGCAAGAAAAATTGTTGGCGCGCTCCAAGGCGAATGCCGAGCGCAAAAAGCACGCAAGCAATCCCAAAGGCGTAACCCCGCCTGGGTTAATTCCTTTCGTCAAAGGCGGCCCGCGCCCGCAGCGGGTTTCGGTAACCTCACGCGCGCGGCTAAATGCGCGCTTTTTAACCGCGCTCGCCGATGATTTTGAGGTACACGGCAAGCGCGCCATTGAGCGCATGCGCGTGCATGACCCTTCCGGGTATATCAAAACGGTGGCGTTTTTGATGCCTAAGCAGTTCGAGCAAACCACTCCCATGCAGGACCTAACAGACGAAGAGCTAGAGCGCGGTATTGACTATCTTAAATCCAAACTTGCTCTTAGCCATGGAACTGGAACTGGAGCGGCGCCGCTCCTTATCGAGGCTGACGGACTACAAACCATATCCGAAGCAAAGGGAATTCCACAAAGCGGGGCTTGATTATCGCGAGCGCCTGCTAATGGCAGGTAACCAGCTTGGCAAAACGCTTAGCGCGGGGTTTGAAACGGCAATGCACCTCACGGGCGAGTACCCGCCGTGGTGGGAAGGTCGGCGCTGGGGTCGCGGTACTGTCGGATGGGCTGCTGGCGTCACTGGTGAGTCAACACGAGACAACCCGCAACGCATTTTGTTGGGTAGACCTGGGGCCCCAGGCACAGGGGCAATCCCTAAGGACAAGATTATTGATACCAGTGCGTCACGTGGTCTCGCTGATGCGGTTGATACAATCCGGGTCCGACATAAGAGCGGTGACACGTCAACATTACAGTTTAAGTCCTACGAGAAAGGCCGCGAAAAGTGGCAAGGTGAAACGCTCAATTTTGTTTGGTTTGACGAAGAACCGCCGGAAGATATCTATACCGAAGGTCTCACCCGCACTAACGCAACGGGTGGAATTAGCTTTATCACTTTTACGCCGCTCCTAGGCATAACTGGGGTTGTTCGGCGCTTCATTATCGATAAGCAGTTAGGCACGCACGTCACGCAAATGACGATTGATGATGCGGCCCACTACACGCCCGAGCAACGCGCGGCAATCATTGCTTCATACAAGCCCTTTGAACGCGACGCGCGCATTAAAGGCATACCGCAATTAGGGAGTGGCCGGGTGTTTCCAGTAAATTCCGATGATATTGCGGTTGCCGGCTTTGCGATCCCGGAGCATTGGCCACAAATTGCCGGCATAGACTTTGGTTATGACCATCCGAGCGCGGCCGCGCGTATGGCCTGGGATCGCGACAACGATATTCTCTATGTCACGGCGACGCATCGCATGCGTGAGCAAACGCCCGTGATGTTTGCAAGTGCGGTCAGGCATTGGGGTTCCTGGCTTCCCTGGGCTTGGCCGCACGACGGGCTGCAGCATGACAAGGGCTCCGGTATCCAGCTTGCCGAGCAATACCGCGACAACGGGCTAGCGCTTTTGAAAATGCGCGCGACCTTCCCCGATGGGACCTATGGGTTTGAAGCTGGCATTTCCGAAATGCTGGAGCGCATGCAGACGGGGCGCCTTTTAGTGTTCTCCCATCTTCGCGATTGGTTCGAGGAATTTAATTTGTACCACCGCAAAGAGGGGCTAATCGTTAAATTAAATGATGACCTGATGAGTGCGACGCGTTACGCAATGATGATGCGCCGTTTTGCGATTGTGCAGACCAAGAAAATCGCGCGCCCGTTATTCAGCCAAACCAATGCGAGCGCTCGAAATGATGGGCTCGGCTGGATGATGTAGTTGGCTTTTCAGCTAATCAATACTGGCACGTTTCCTAACGATGCCACGGGCGACCCTGCGCAAACAGCATTCATAAAGATAAACAGCAATTTCGGCCAGTTATTCGGTATTTCCCCGCTCACCATTGGGCCGCCGGCATTCCCGCCTGGGGGCGTGGCGCTTACCGTTAATGCTGTACAGAGTAGCGCCGCGCTAGTTGTTAACGGGGTTGTTGGTTCCAATGCGGTTACCATCAATAACCTAGCGCCTACCGCAGCCATTGCGATCCAGAACGCGGCTTCGGGCGGTTTCGGGGTTCTCGTCTCGGCGAGCGCCGGTAATGTCTGTAACGCGCTGCAATTTGGGCAAGCTGGGCAAAGCCTGTGGGCATTGTCCGAGCCCGCCGCAACTAGCAATTTTACGATTACTACCGGCGCTGTCACGCCGTTAACGATTACTAACGCAGGGAACGTCACAATCGGCGCGCCGAGCGGCGGCAGCCCTCTGTCAGTAACTGGCGTTGCCAATAGTCAAACTATTGTCGTAACTGGGTCGGGCACTTCGGGGCAGTCATTCGGCGTAAATATTAGAGCGGGGACCACCGCTGCAGATACTGCGTTAGCTATTACCAATGTCGGGGTTACGCAAAATCTATTTCAAATTTTTGGTGATGGCGGCGCGGTAATCGGCACGCCAACGGGCGGCGACAAAGGCTTGGGCACTCTCAATTGCACTGGGCTTTTTGTCAACGGAGTGGCGGTAACGGTTCCATGATTGATATCGATACATTACGAAATACGATTGCTTTTCTTAACCGCGCGCAGATCTCAGGTGCGGAAGTGCCCGCATGGGTCGCAGTCTTTAATGCGCTTAATGCGGAAATGCAACGACTACAGGCGCCGCCCACATCGCAGTAATCACTACGCCGCTACAAATTTGGACAGCAGATAGCACTAACATTACTTGCGATACGATTAATTTTCTGGGCGATGGCGCTTGCACGGTGAACGGTGGGGGGACTCCGATACCCGAAGCCGTGAAGGGACAGAATTTCAACAAGATCAGCTACGGCGTTATTAATCAGCTTCCTAACTAATGCCTATCACCCCAGGCGAATCGAACAAACCAGCAACCACCGATGATGAAATAGTAAGAGAGTGCGCCGAGCGACTACGCATAGCGGTGCAAGCGGAAAGCGAAAACCGCGCGCATGGAGTGCAAGCCTTAGAATTTCGGGATGGCCAGCAATGGCCCGATGATTTATACAACCAGCGCAAGATTGATCGGCGCCCCTCTCTTACGATTAATCACACCAACACATTTGTGCGCCGTGTTGTTAACAACATGCGCCAAGAGCGCCCGCGCATCAAAGTTCACCCAGTAGGGGATGGCGCGGACGTCGAGAAGGCAAATGTGGTGGGCGGCCTAATCCGCCATATCGAGAACATGAGCGCCGCGTCAATCGCCTATGACACGGGCGGCGAGTCCGCTGTGACGATTGGGTGGGGCTACTGGCGGGTTTGCTCAGACTACATTGAGCAAGACTCATTCGACCAAGAGTTATTGATCAAGCCCATCCGTAACACGTTTACCGTGTACATGGACCCGGCCAGCAACTTGCCCACAGGTGA